>OKWQ01000077.1_pt1 | contig 125165 bp, 112 predicted proteins | sample 1607071 | NCBI WGS metagenome assembly OKWQ01 (sample SAMN07501039, study PRJEB24779) | human gut metagenome
CAATTAAACTTAGATGCAATCCATGACACAGTTCATGAAATGTGTAAAGATGAAGCTAGACATGGACAAGCATTCAAAGGATTATTAGACAGATATTTCGGACAAAACTAATTTACCTAATTACTTATAGGGTATAGTTTGAAAAGAGTGTTGTATTATTAAGTTAATACAACACTCTTTTTTAAATTAGAAAATGAAAGAGTGAAAAAGTGAAAGAAGCATTGATGATGCTTTACTTTGTAAAATATAATATATCATCTATTTAAATGATTATAAAAAGTGGATATAATTATAATATATGGTGTATAATGAATAATTAACAATGAATTATTCATTAGATATATTATTGGAGGTGATAAGATGAGTGCATCTATTTTAATATTAATAGTCTTTACTATTAATATTTTATCTGCAATATCATTAATATTTATAGAAAGAAAAGAACCAACGACTACATGGGCATGGTTATTAATATTAATAGTTCTTCCAGGGGTTGGATTTATAATATATTTAATATTTGGCCAAAATCTAAATAGACAAAAAATATTTAGAGAAAAGAAAGTAACTGATAATAAAAAGGCAAGAGATTTAATTGAAAGATTTAAAGAAGAAAAAAAATCTCAAAGAATATCAAAAGAGTATGTGGATCTTATAATGATGAATTATAATCATTCAGGAGCATTATATACAACTGGAAATAATATTAAGAGTTACATTAATGGAGAAGAAAAGTTCAAGGATTTGATAAATGACATAAGGTCTGCTAAAGATTTCATACATATTGAATATTATATATTTAGATTAGATAGTTTAGGAAAAACTATATTGAATGAATTAAAGAAAAAAGTAGATGAAGGGGTAGAAGTAAGACTTTTAGTTGATGGAATGGGATCTAAGAACATAAGAAATAAACATATAAAGTACATAAGAAGCTTAGGAATAAAATTTGCAGTGTTTTTTCCAGGAATATTACCATATGTTAATATACGTATAAATTATAGAAATCATAGAAAAATTGTTGTAATAGATGGCAAGGTTGGGTATGTAGGTGGATTTAACGTTGGAGATGAATATGTAAATAAAGGTAAGCAATTTGATTTTTGGAGAGATACACATATAAGAGTCCAAGGAGAAGCTGTAAATGAGCTTAATAAAAGGTTTATTCTAGATTGGGATTATGCGTCAGAAGGAGAACTTAAAAGTTATGAAAAATACTTCAATAAACAAAAGAGCTATGGTGATGTTGGAATACAAATAATATCATCAGGGCCTGACCATAAAGAAGAATATATAAAGAATGCATATATGAAAATAATTAATAATGCAAAGAAAAATGTATATATCCAAACTCCTTATTTAGTACCAGATGAACCTATGAAAGAAGCCTTGAGGATTGCAGCGTTATCTGGAGTGGATGTTAGGTTAATGGTGCCAGGCAAACCAGATCACTTCTTTATGGAGTGGATATTAAGCGCTAATATTGGAGAACTCATAGAGTGTGGTGTTAAGATATACAGATATCAAAAAGGTTTTATACATTCAAAAACTATGGTTGCTGATGGAAAGGTATGTAGTATTGGTACTGCAAATCTAGATATAAGAAGCTTTCAATTAAATTTTGAGATAAATGCATTTATATTTGATGATAGATTTGCAAAGGAACAAGAAGAAATTTTCTATAAAGATATTGATGATTGTAATTTAGTAACTATAGAAGAATATGATAATAGAGGTAGATGCTTAAGGATAAAAGAGGCGTTAATAAGGTTAATTGCTCCAATATTATAATGTTAAAATTATATGAACCTCTTTCGATATATTGACAAAAGGTTTCGGTTTGGTATAATTAGGTAAAGAAATTTTGATTAAATGGAGGACTTTATGAAGAGAATTATAGAAAAACAAGCAAAATTTTATAGCTTTTTTTACTTTATATTCTGGGGCTTTTTCTTTAGCGCTGGCTATTTATTTTGCAAAAAAATTAATAATTCTTTTCAAATGAGTTTATAATAGAAACCAAATATTTTATATAAAGATATTTTGATTATTTAAGAGGGCTCATTTGAGGTCTCTTTTTTAATATAAAAATTTAAATAATTAATTATCAATTATTAATAAAAAGGGGGCAAATTCATGATAATTATTTTAAAACCCAAAACGGCAGAAGAGGAAATAAGAAAACTTACAGAAGAACTAGAAGTGCAAGGAGTAAAGGTTAATCCTGTTATAGGAACAGAACTAATAATACTAGGACTTGTAGGTGATACAAGTAAAATAGATCCTCTAAAAATTGAAGCAAATAATAATGTAGAAAAGGTAATGCATGTTCAAGAGCCATTTAAAAAAGCTAATAGGTTATTCCATCCAAATAATACGATAGTAAATGTTAATGGTAGTGAAATTGGCGCTAATAAAATTGCTATGATAGCTGGACCTTGTTCAGTAGAAGGTGAAGAGCAAATAACGTTTATTGCAAATGAAGTTAAGAAATTAGGGGCAAATTTTTTAAGAGGTGGAGCATTTAAACCAAGAACTTCACCATATAGTTTCCAAGGATTAGAGTATGACGGTTTAGAATTATTAAAAATAGCAAGAAATCAAACAGGCTTACCTATAGTAACAGAAATAATGTCACCATATGATGTTGAGATATTTGAAAGAGATGTAGATGTAATCCAAGTTGGAGCAAGAAATATGCAAAACTTTGATTTGTTAAAAGAATTAGGAAAAACAAATAAACCAATACTATTAAAAAGAGGTTTATCTGCAACAATAGAAGAGTTCTTAATGAGTGCAGAATATATAATGGCTGGAGGAAATGAAAATGTAATTCTTTGTGAAAGAGGAATAAGGACATTTGAGACTTACACAAGAAACACATTAGATTTAAGCGCGATACCAGCAATTAAAAAATTAAGTCATCTACCAGTTATCGTAGATCCAAGTCATGCAACAGGAAAAAGATTTATGATATCACCTCTTGCAAAAGCAGCAGTTGCAGTAGGTGCAGATGGTCTTATAATAGAAGTGCATAATGATCCAGCAAAAGCTTTATGTGATGGTCCACAATCAATAAAACCAGAAGATTACGGAACATTATTTGATGAATTAAAAGCTATTGCAGCAGCCGTTGGGAGAGAAATATAGAATAGTGAATAATAAAAGAATGAAAAGTGAAAGAGTTAATAAATAAACTCCAAAGGAGTTTAGGATATAATTAAAGGGTGGAGAAGTGAAAAGTCGATGAAATAACCAAGAAGGCTGAGTTATTAATGTAGTAGATGGTTAAACAATGTGAAAGTGAAATATTGAAAGAATTAAAGTAATGAAAGATTAATTAATAATGATTTTTGCTGTTTAGCTTTTTAATTCAGCATAGATGAATTATTATCATAACTTTTTCACTATTAACCTTTTAACTTTTCCCATTTTAAACAAGGTGGTGTTTTAATGAAGTTATCTGTAAATTTAATTCATAGTAGCTATGATATTATTATAGAAAAAGGAATAATTAATAAATTAGCAGATGAGATAAAAGGCTTTTTTGAAGGTAATAAGGTTTTTATTTTAACTGATAAAAATGTTGATAAGTATTATGGTGATTTAGTATTAAATAATTTAATTAACAACGGATATAATGCTAAAAAAATAGTACTTGATCCAGGTGAAGAGAGTAAAGCTTTTTTTACTTTACCATTAGTTTATGATGAACTGTTAAATTTTAAGTTTACAAGAAGTGATTTAATTTTAACTTTAGGTGGAGGAGTTATAGGAGATCTAGGTGGCTTTGTTGCTTCTACATATTTAAGAGGGGTACCATTTATACAGTGTCCTACAACTTTATTAGCACAAGTAGATAGTAGTGTAGGTGGAAAAGTTGGAGTAGATTTAGATAAGGGAAAAAACTTAATTGGTAGTTTTTATCATCCAAAGAAAGTTATTATAGATCCAGAAGTTTTAAATACATTAAGTGATAGGGTATTTAATGATGGAATGGCAGAAGTTATTAAGTATGGTTGTATAAAAGATAAAGAATTCTTTGGTAATCTTATTAATTACAGTAATAAAAAGGAAGTTATGCACAATATAGAATATATTATTCACAATTGTTGCAAAATTAAGAAAAATGTTGTGGAAAAAGATGAAAAGGATACTGGGGAAAGAATGCTTTTAAACTTTGGGCATACAATAGGTCATGCAATTGAGCAGTACTATAAATATAGTAAATATACGCATGGAGAAGCTGTTGCAATTGGAATGTATGAAATAACTAAGTTAAGTGAAGAATTAGGAATAACAAAGAATGGTACAGTAGATATAATTAAAGATATATTAATAAAATATCAATTACCATATGAACTAACGATAGATATTGAAGAGATACTAGAAACTATGAAGCTAGATAAGAAGAATCTGGGAAATAGCTTGAACTTAATTTTCTTAAAAGAAATAGGAGAAAGCTTTATATACAAAACAACAAGCAAAATATTCAAGAAAAATTAAAAAATAAAAAAACAGATGAGATAACTCGGTAAGACTAGTTACGAATAGATTAGAATAGAGTGAAAAGGAAAAGTAAGAAAGCATGAAAAGTTAACGAAATAACTTGACGGATCGAGTTATGAATGAATTAGTAAATGTTGAAAAGTGTGAAAAGAGTTAAGAGGTAAGAGGCAAAAGTGAAAAGTTAATAGTGAGAAATTTTTGTAATAACTCAGCTTGGCTGAATCATATCATTAATTTTTTCATTTTTTCACTTTTTAATTCTTCCAATTACAAACAAGGTGGTGTTTTATGAATAGTTTAAGATTATCAAAATCTAAGTTGAATGGAACTGTGAAGGTTCCACCTTCTAAAAGTATGTCTCATAGAGCTATTATTTGTGCTGCTTTAGGAAGGGGTACTTCTACTATAGAAAATATAGATTACTCAGATGATATTAATGCAACTATAGATGCAATGGTTGCATTGGGAGCAGTTATAAATAAAGAGAGAGATAAAGTAATTATTAGTGGTATATATAGAGAAGATGCGGTTAAAAATGCAGTAAGATACATTGATTGCAACGAATCAGGTTCTACTTTAAGATTTATTATACCAATATCTTTATTATTTGATGGAATGACTAAGTTTATTGGAAAAGGAAACTTAGGAAAGAGACCATTGGACACATATTTTGATATATTTAAAGAACAAGGAATTAAATATAACAATGTTGAAAATGAGTTGAATATGATAGTAAAAGGTATGCTAAAGCCAGGAGAATTTAGCCTGCCAGGTAATATAAGCTCACAATTCATAACAGGGCTTTTATTTTCTCTTCCTTTATTAGATGGCGATTCAAAAATAAATATAAGTACCAATATAGAGTCAAAAGGATATATTGATTTAACTTTAGATTGTATGAAAGACTTTGGAATAGAAATAGAAAATAGAGATTATAAAGAGTTTATAATTAGAGGTAACCAAAAATATATATCTAGAAATTACAGAGTTGAAGGGGATTATTCACAAGCAGCATTTTATCTTGCAGCAGATGCACTTGGTTCAGATGTTGCTATTACTGATTTAAAGAAGAATTCTCTTCAAGGAGATAAAGAAGTAATAGATATATTAGAAAGAATGGGGGCAAAATTTATAGTTGATAAAAATAATATTAAATGCAATGTGGAAGATAAATTAGTATCGACTGTAATAGATGCATCACAATGTCCAGATATAATTCCAGTAATATCTTTAGTTGCAGCACTCGCAAAAGGTAGGACAGAAATAATTAATGCAGGTAGGCTAAGAATTAAAGAATGTGATAGGTTAAAGGCTGTAGCAACTGAACTTAATAAATTAGGAGCTAAAATAGTAGAAAAAGAAGATGGTCTTATTATAGATGGTGTAGATGAGCTTCAAGGTGGAGTAGAGGTTTGGAGCTGGAAGGATCATAGAATAGCCATGACTTTAGCAATAGCATCGACTAGATGCATAAATCCTATAGAATTAACTGATTATGATTGCATAGCAAAATCTTATCCAGGATTTTTTGAAGATTTTAAAATGCTAGGAGGAAATATAGATGAGTGGGGTATGGGGCAATAATATAAAAGTTTCTATATTTGGAGAATCACATGGTAATGCAATAGGAATTAATATAGATGGGTTACCATCTGGTTTTGAAATTGATATGGATAAAGTTCTTTTAGAAATGAATAGAAGAGCACCAGGGAAAAACGCAATGTCAACAGCTAGAAAAGAAAGTGATCTTCCAGAAATATTAAGTGGGTATTTTGAAGGAAAAACTACTGGAACACCTCTTTGTGCAATAATTAGAAATGCTGATACTAGGTCAAAAGATTATAGTAAAACGAAGGACTATATGAGACCTGGGCATGCTGATTATACAGGATATATGAGATATTCTGGATTTAATGACTATAGAGGTGGAGGCCATTTTTCAGGAAGAATAACTGCAAATTTAGTTTTTGCAGGAGCTATATGTAAGCAAATATTAGAAAAAGAAGGCATATATATAGGTGCTCATATATCTTCAATAAAAGATATAAAAGATAAGGATTTTAATAGTACAAATATATTAAAAGATGATATATTGAAATTAAGAAAAATGGAATTACCATTAATTGATGAGTCTTTAGGGGAAAAGATAAAGCATACTATATTACAAGCAAAGTATGATGGAGATTCAGTTGGTGGTAGTATAGAATGTGCTGTAACTGGAATAAGTCATGGAATAGGCAATCCGTTTTTTGATTCAGTAGAATCTACATTAGCTCATTTAATGTTTTCAGTACCAGCCGTAAAAGGAATAGAGTTTGGTAAGGGCTTTGAAATGACTAATATATTTGGGTCAGAATGTAATGATGAATATTATTATGATGGAGATAAGGTGAAAACAACAACTAATAACAATGGTGGAATACTAGGTGGAATTACAAATGGAATGCCTATATTATTTAAAGTTGCAATAAAGCCTACAGCATCTATTATAAAAGAGCAAAGTACAATAGATATAAAAACAAATGAAAATGTAAAGTTTAGAGTTGAAGGAAGACATGACCCATGTATAGTTCAAAGAGCTGTACCTGTTATAGAAGCTGTAACAGCAATAGGCTTACTTGACTTAATAAAGGGGAGATAATTAATGAGTGAATTAGATGACCATAGAAAAGAAATTGATTCTATAGATAAAGAATTAATAGCTTTATTTGAAAGAAGAATGGATGTTGCAGTTAAGGTTGGTGAATATAAAAAGAAAAATAAATTACCAATTTTTAATGGTAAAAGAGAAGAAGAAGTTATAGAAAAAAATATAAAAATGCTTAATAATAGTTCATATAGTGACATAGGAAGAAGCTTTTTTGAAAATTTAATGGAATTAAGCAGATCTCTTCAAGCAAATATAATACAAGAAAATAATAATGTTCAAAATAACTTAATTGAAGAAAACTCAAATTTTGTAATTGGATATCAAGGTGTTAAAGGATCATTTAGTGAAGAAGCTCTTTTAAAATACTTTAAAACTTGTGATAATACAAAAAGCTATGATGAGTTTGTAGATGTATTTGAAGCTTTAAAAAATAATAAAATCCAATACGCAATTTTACCTATTGAAAATTCATATACAGGAGCAATAACTGAAGTATATGATCTTTTGGTTAAGTATGGATTTTATATTGTTGGAGAAGAATGTATTAAGATAGATCAGCATTTAATAGGAATAAAAGGAACGGATATAAATAGCATACAAGAAATATATTCACATCCTCAAGGATTTGAGCAAAGTAAGAAATTTTTAAGTAGATATCAAGATATAATGTTAATTCCATATCACAATACAGCAATAAGTGCTAAATTAATTTCAGATTTAAAAGATACTAAAAAAGTTGCTATAGCAAGTAAAAGGGCAGCACAAATTTATGGACTAGACATTCTACAAGAAAATATAAATGATAAAAAGGATAATCATACTAAGTTTATAATTATAGGAAAAGAGTTAAAGTATAATAATGAATGTAATAAGATTAGTGTAGTATTTTCTTTAGAAGATAAGGCTGGTACACTTTATAATTTACTAAGATACTTTGCAGAAAATAATATAAATATGATTAAGATAGAATCAAGACCTAATAAGCATGAATCTTGGAAGTATCTACTTTATGTCGATTTTGAAGGAAGCATAGAAAATATGGAAGTTAAAAATGCATTAAATCTTATAGAAAAGAATAGTGGATACTTCAAAATTATTGGAAGCTATAAAGCAAGTTTATAATATATAAATTAATGTTTAATATATTAAGTAAGGATGATAATTTAATATAATTAAAATTAAAAATAATAAATCTTACTTTTAATATAGGGGTTACTTTTATAGTAATCCTTTTTATTTATTAGGAATATAAAAGTTTAAATGTTTATATAAATAATAAATTTATTATTTATAGTAATATATAATGAATAAACATATGATTTTAAAGAGTTAAAATCATAGAGTTAAATCTATAAATGACTTTATAATTGAAAGAATATAAAAAAATATAGTAGCAATTAGAAAATTTTAGGTGTATAATTATAATATAAACAATATTTAGAATTTTCAGAAAAATAAAAAGAGGGAAAGGGTAACCTTTCTTTTAAAATTATCATTATTATAAACGTTTACAAAATAGGAGGCATTTTTATGGTGGGTTTTGATGTGAGGGAAATTAAATTAAATGATTATGAGGATATTCATAGGCTTAATTCAAAGCTAGATTATTCAAACATAAAATCCATAGCAGAGGATAAAAGATCTATAACATTGGTGGCACAACTAAATGATGATGTTATAGGGTATGTTAATAGTGATCTTAGCGATGATCTAAATTATAAAAGAAAATTAGATATTAATAGTATGATTGTTGATGAAAAATATAGAGGATTAGGAGTAGGACATCAATTAATTTTAGAGCTTGAAAAAAATGCAAAACAAAATGAAGTAGCCTATATAGTAAATAGTAATAAAGAATATAATGAAGAAGAATTCAAATTTTTTAATAGACAAGGGTTTGAGTTAGATAATAAAAGGCAATTTATAAAAAATGAATATATTCAATAGTTTATAAGCAGTGGAAACATAGTAAGTTTTCACTGCTTTAAATTTTTATTCTTTAGATAATTATAAAAAGCTTATTATGTTACATGTTTTTTTATTATGATATAATCTTTATAATCAAAAAATTAGATATATGACATAATATAAATTAAATATATGAATAGGGGGCAATATTATGGAGTTTTACGGATTGTTAGGAGAAAAACTTTCTCATAGTTTATCACCAGAAATTCATAGTGAATTACTAAAAGCTATTAATAAAGATGGGGCATATAAATTATTCGAAATAGAAAAAGATAGGCTAGAAGATTTTACGGAAGCTTTAAAGTTATTAAAGATAAAGGGAGCAAATGTAACTATACCTTACAAAAAAGATATAATGAAATATATTGATAGCATATCAGAGGAAGCTGAAAAAATAGGAGCAATAAATACAATATCTTTAGAAAATGGAAAGTTATATGGCCATAATACGGATTACTATGGCTTTGGATATATGTTAAAAGTTAATAATATAAGTATAAAAGGGAAAAGTGCAGTTATTTTAGGCAATGGAGGGGCTTGTAGAGCAGTAGTACATTATTTATTAGATAATAATATATCAGATATTAAGATTGTAAGCAGAAAACCAAATAAAGAAGAATTTAATTTACAAAATGTAGATGTAATAACTTATGAAGAATTAAAAAATATTAGCGGAGACATTTTAATTAATTCTACTCCTGTAGGTATGCATCCTAATATTAATGTGTCACCAGTAACAGAAGATATAATAAGAAATTTTGATGCCTTAGTAGATTTAATATACAATCCTATGGAAACCAAGTTTGTAAATATAGGGAATTCATTATCTAAAAAAACTACTTCTGGATTGTATATGCTTATAGGTCAAGCAGCTAAGGCTCAAGAGATATGGAATGGTGTATCAATTGATGAAGAAATAATAAAAGAAATATACAAAAAATTAAAGTTACATTTCATTTAGGTATAGGAGAATACAAATGGATAAGAATATAATTTTATTAATTGGAATGCCTGGATGTGGAAAAAGTACTATAGGTGAAGAACTAGCAAATAAAATAAACTATGATTTTTGTGATATGGATAAATATATAGAAGAAATATCTAATAGTACAGTAAAAGAGTTATTCAATATAAGTGAGGAATATTTTAGAGATTATGAAACACTAGCGTGTAAAGAATTAAGCAATAAGAGTAAGATTATAATTTCTAGCGGCGGTGGTGTTATTAAAAGAAAAAAGAATATAGATTTCTTTAAGGATAAAGGAATAATAATATTTATAGACAGGCCCATAGAAGATATATTAAAAGATGTTGATACATCATCAAGACCACTATTATCAGATGGTAAGTCTAAACTTTACAACCTATATTCTGAAAGATATAATTTATATAACAATTATTGTGAGATAAAAATAGTTAATGATACAACTATTGAAGAAACTATAGATAAAATAATTAAAGTAATTTAGCAATAAGTATATTTAGGAGGGGTTAGATGAAGGTACTAGTTATAAATGGTCCTAATTTGAATATGTTAGGAGTAAGAGAAAAAGGTATTTATGGAACTAAAGACTTTCAAGATGTTTGTGATTATATCAAAGAAGAGGGGCAAAAAAGAAATATCGATATTAAGTTATTTCAAAGCAATATAGAAGGTGAAATAATTAATGAAATTCATAAGGCGTATTATGAAAAATATGATGGTATAATAATAAATCCTGGGGCATATACACATTATAGCTATGCTATAATGGATGCAATAAAGGCAGTAAATATAAAAACTGTTGAGGTGCATTTATCAAATATACATGCAAGAGAAGAATTTAGGCATAAATCAGTAATAGCACCAGCATGTATAGGACAAATATGTGGTTTTAAAGAATTGGGCTATGCAATGGCAATGGAAGCGATAATGCAGTATACAATGGATAATTAAGAATAAGCTCATTTTAGAGTTTAAGGAAAGTGATTTTTAATACATAATGAGCAATGAATAATTAATGATGAAAGAGTTGAAAAATAAATGAGTAAACTCTTTTAGGAGTTTAGGATTAGTAATATATTTCTAGAGGCTTAGGAGAAGTTTTTCCCTAAATTATACATTGTGAATTATTAATTAAAATAAGTAGTATGGAGGGATAGTATGATTATTGTAATGAATCCGAATTGTAGTGAAGATGAAGTATTGAAGGTTAAGGGAGATTTGGAGAGTAAAGGGTTAGGAGTTCATTTATCGCAAGGAGAAACTTTTTGCATCTTGGGTGTAGTTGGAGAAACTAGAGCTATAGATTCTGATAAGCTTCTTAGATTTGTTGGAGTGGATAAAGTTCTAAAAGTTGAAGAGCCTTATAAAAAGGCCAATAGATTATTTAAGCCAGAGGATACAGTAATTAATGTAAAGGGTAGTTTAATTGGAGGAAATAACTTAGCTATTATGGCAGGACCTTGTTCTGTTGAAAGCGAGGAGCAAATAATAGAAATAGCTAAGAGAGTAAAGGAATCAGGTGCAACGTTTTTAAGGGGTGGAGCATTTAAGCCAAGGACTTCTCCATATAGTTTTCAAGGCTTAGAATTAGAGGGGTTAGAACTTCTAAAAAGGGCTAGGAAGGCGACAGGACTTCCAATAGTAACGGAAATAATGTCAACAGATTATATAGATATATTTGCTAGGGATGTAGATGTAATTCAAGTTGGTGCTAGAAATATGCAAAACTTTGATTTATTAAAACAATTAGGCAGAACAAACAAGCCAATTTTATTAAAGAGAGGTTTGTCTGCAACAATAGAAGAATGGTTAATGTCTGCTGAATATATAATGGCAGCTGGAAATGAAAATGTAATCCTATGTGAAAGAGGTATAAGAACATTTGAAACTTATACAAGAAATACATTAGATTTAAGCGCAATTCCAGTAGTGAAAAAGAAATCACATCTACCAGTTATAGTAGATCCAAGTCATGCAGCAGGATACTGGTATCTTGTAGAACCATTAGCTAAAGCGGCAATAAGTGCAGGAGCAGATGGATTAATGATAGAAGTCCACAACAATCCACAATGTGCATTAAGCGATGGACAACAATCAATAAAACCAGAAGCATTTAAAAAGCTAATGAACAAAGTTAAGATATTAGCAGAAATGGAAGGGAAAAAATAATGAAATAATGAAAGAATGAAAAAGTAAAAAAATTAATGGTAAAATTCCTATGGAATTTTGTAATTCAGAGTTGGTCTGAATAGTTTTTTACAATTTTTTCATTATTAATTCTTTCATTCTTTTAATTATAAATTGGGGTGTTTTTATGAAGATTTTAATAGTAGGGCTTGGTGTTATTGGTGGAAGTTTTGCTATGGCGCTTAAAGCAGCAGGATATGAAGATGTTTATGGAATTGATAATAATTTAAGTACTTTGAGCAAGGCAGAAGAATTAGGAATAATTAAGAAGGGGTATGTAGATGCTGGTGAAATAGTAGGAGAGGCTGATTTAATTATTCTTGCAATTTATCCTATGCTTATCAAAAGATTTATTGAGAAAAATAGAAATTTATTTAAATCAGGAGCAATAGTTACAGATACTACAGGGATAAAAAAGCTTTTTATAGATGATATATTAAATATATTACCTCCAGGTATAGATTTTATATTTGGACATCCTATGGCAGGTAGGGAAAAGAGGGGTATTGATTATGCATCTAAGGAAGTCTTTAGAGGGGCAAATTATTTAATAACAGTAACTGATAAAAATAAAGAAGAAAATATAAAGATCTTAGAAGATATTATTTATGATATGGGATTCAAAAGAATTAAAAGGATAGATCCTATATTTCACGATAAAATGATAGGCTTTACAAGTCAGTTACCTCATGCAATAGCAGTTGCATTAATTAATAGTGATGAAGAAGATAGAGATACGGGAAGTTTCATTGGTGATAGCTATAGAGATTTAACTAGAATTGCAAATATAAATGAAGATTTATGGAGTGAATTGTTTATTGGAAATAAAGATAATTTAATAGAATCAATAGATAATTTTATAAATGAGATAAATTATATAAAATCAGCTTTAGTTGAAAGTGATGAGAAAAGATTAAAAGAATTATTTATAAAGTCAAGTAAAAGAAGAGAAAAATTATAAAAGTTAAGATAGCCATATAAAATATATAGTTATTATGTAAAATTAAAAATTAATGAAAAAAACTCCTACTTTAGTTTTTTTCATTAATTTATTTTTTATCAGTTTGCAGAAGATTATATAAATAATTGTATATGTTTAAACCTTAATTATTAACTCTTATTATTAAAGTATCTGTTCAATATATAGGCCAGTAGTTTTGCTTAAGTCAATGAATTCGTCTTCACTTAATAAAAGTGGAGATGAAATGTTATTTAAATCCATTTTTATTATTTTACATTTACTTTTATTATTTAGTAATACGTTTTGTCCAATATAAAAGTTTGCCATTCCTTCTAAGAATGTACAGCATAGACTATAGTCAAGTTTATTTAAGCTTTCGTCCTTTATAATCTTTAGAGCTTCTAGTGGCCTTTTTCTTTTTTTATATGTTCTATTTGAATTAATTGCATCAAAAGTATCAGCTATTGCTATAATTTTAGCAAAATCATGAATTTGATTTCCTTTTAGTCCAAGCGGATATCCTGTGCCATCACATCTCTCATGATGCATTAAAATTGCATAAAGTACTGATTGGCTTATAAATGGAATTTTTTTTATTTCATTATAAGCAATAGTAGGATGAGTTTTTATTATTTCAAAATCTTCTTTAGAAAGAGGTTCTTCTTTTTTTATTACATCTTCATCTAATTTTGTTTTACCAAAATCATGTAGTAAGGAGGCATAAATAAGTGAGTGGAGCTTATTATCGTTTAATCCATGCCATTTTCCTAGTAAATAGCTTAATGATGCTACATTTACAGAATGTCTATATATACAATCTTCATCACTACCATGTAAAACGATATTTTTTAAAACACTGCTACTAAGTTTAAGTTCTTGAGATAATTTTTTTGCATATTCATTTATTTCATTTGTATTTGATGTTTGAAGAGTTTTAGCATTATCAAATATTAACTTAACATCTATAGAAATATTATTAAGCGTTTTTTCAGCTTTTTTTAAAGCTAACTTTTCTTTTGAGTTATCTTTTTCATCAGTATATATTTCAACAATATCAAAAGTACAAATAGAATTTAGCTTATCTAACATTTGTTGATTAAGTGTTATTCCTTTGCCAACAAGAACAGTTCCATTAGATAATATCTCACTGGCTATAACCATACCTATTTTTAAATCTCTTACATTTATAAATTTTTTTTCGATATTCATTAAACTAACCTCTCATAAAAAATTCCATACAGAGCAATTATTTTCTATACAGTTTTATACAGTTAATACAAAATTATGTTTATATGATATATTTCGGACATTAATAATAAAATTTTATACTTATTATGAAAATTTGTCTAAATATACAATATGGATATATGATATTTTTGAACAAATAACTATGGTATAGTAATTTAAAGAGTGAAACAAGTTCTTTGTTTCTATTTTTAATATGATATAATATTTTATATGATTTTTAGAGGAGGGTATTTATATGAAAGAATTAGAAACTAGAATAATTGATATAGATGTTGATGGAATAAGAGAAAAACTTAAATCATTGGGAGCTGAAAAAGTAAAAGAAGAATATCAAACTAATAATATATATGATTTTGAAGATAATAGATTATTAAATGCCAAAGGATATGCAAGAATAAGAATAACAGATGATAGAATGTCAAATAAAGAAGTTGTATATATGACTACAAAAAAAATGCTCAGTCAAGAAACATTTAAAGTTATGGAAGAAAATGAAACAATAGTTGAGGATAAAATAGCGGCAGAAAAAATCTTTCTATCTTTAGGATTAAGTTTAAAACAATCTATAAAAAAATATAGAGAAAGCTATAAATTAAAAGATTCCTTAGTAGAAATAGATATAAATGATAAAAGTTTTTGTCCATTTCCATATTTAGAAATAGAAACTACTTCAGAAGAAAAATTAGAAGAAATATTAGATTTAATTGGTTATACAAAAGAAGATACTACATCAAAAACAATTTATGAACTATTAGAAGAAAAAGGTATAAAATTAAAGGATGAAAAGGGTCTTTAAAATAAAAATGTAGTATTTTGTATTTATATGTAACAAAAATTAAACCTTCTTAGTAAGATATAATTAAGGAATCTAAATACTAAGGAGGATATATATATGGACTGGTTTAGTGAATTTAATCCAGTTATTCAAGGATTGCTTGCAACTTTATTTACTTGGTTTATTACAGCTTTAGGTGCTTCATTGGTTTTTTTCTTTAAAAAAGTAGATAAAAAAGTTTTAAATACAATGTTAGGTTTTGGTGCTGGAGTAATGATAGCTGCTAGTTTTTGGTCTTTATTAAATCCAGCAATAGAACTTTGTAATGAACTTGGGTATAGTGGATTTGTTATTCCGGCAATAGGATTTCTATTAGGGGGATTATTTTTAATTTTTGCAGATAAATTAATGGATACCTATTCTTATGGTGTAATTACCAATAAAGGAGAAGAAGATCAACCTAAAACAAGCAAATACAAAAAAAGTATACTTTTAGTTCTCGCAGTAACTCTTCATAACATACCAGAAGGATTAGCGGTAGGTGTTGCATTTGGAGGAGTTGCAGTTGGAATACCAGGCACATCATTAATAGCAGCAATGACTTTAGCATTAGGAATAGGGCTGCAAAACTTTCCAGAAGGAGCAGCTGTATCTTTACCATTAAGAAGAGAAGGTATATCAAGAACAAAAAGTTTTTTATACGGACAAGCTTCGGGGCTAGTAGAACCAATAGCTGGGGTAATAGGAGTAATAGCTGCCTTATCAGTTAGAAGCATATTACCATTTTTATTGTCATTTTCAGCAGGAGCCATGATTGCTGTTGTAGGGGCAGAATTATTACCAGAAGCATCAATGGAAAATAAAAAGCTAACAACATTAGGATTGATACTTGGATTTATAGTTATGATGGTTTTAGATGTTGCTTTAGGATAATAGGAATAGTATAAAAATAATTTATAAAGAAGTAAATTTGCCTAAAAATTTAGACTAAGTTAAAATTTTTAGACAAAATTAAAAGGTAGAAAGAAATTCTTTCTACCTTTATATTTAATGAAATTATGCTTGGTTAACTGATCCGAATAATTCCATTTTTTCTTTAACTGTAGCTTTTATAGCTTCAACTCCTGGAGCTAAAAGCTTTCTTGGGTCAAAGCCTTTTCCTTGAAGATCTTTTCCAGCTTCGATGTACTTTCTAGTACCTTCAGCAAATGCTAATTGACACTCAGTGTTAACATTGATCTTAGCAACTCCTAAAGAAATAGCTTTTTTGATCATTTCTTCTGGAATTCCAGTACCACCGTGTAATACTAGAGGAACGTTGTTTGTAACATTGCTTATAGCCTCTAAAGCATCAAAGCTTAATCCCTTCCAGTTTTCAGGATATTGTCCGTGAATGTTACCAATACCAGCAGCTAACATAGTTACACCTAAGTCAGCAATTGCTTTACATTCAGCAGCATCAGCAATTTCTCCTGCACCTACAACTCCATCTTCTTCTCCACCGATTGAACCAACTTCTGCTTCTAAAGAAAGTCCTTTTTCAGAAGTTAATTTAACCATTTCCTTTGTTTTAGCTATGTTTTCGTCGATTGGATAGTGAGATCCATCAAACATTATTGAAGAGAATCCAGCTTCTATAGCTTTTAAAGCTCCATCATAGCTACCGTGATCTAAGTGAATTGCAACTGGAACAGTGATGTTTAATTCTTCCATCATTCCATTTACCATTCCAACTATAGTTTTGAAACCACACATATATTTAGCAGCTCCTTCTGAAACTCCTAATATAACAGGTGAATTATTTTCTTGAGCAGTTTGTAAAATAGCTTTAGTCCATTCTAAGTTGTTGATATTGAATTGACCTACAGCGTATTTACCCGCTTTAGCCTTGTTTAACATTTCTTTTGCTGAAACTAACATGGTATAAACCTCCATAACTTTAAATTTTATTACAATATAAGCTGTAAAGCTAAAATATACCAAGAACATATATTCTATATATTTATTCTTGTCAATAGTATTATAACCCAAAATAAATTTAATTGAAACAAAAAAATTAGAAATTAGTTGCCAACTTATAAAAACTATGAATTATTCTACATATTTTTCTATATATATAATTTGAAATATTTATTTAAAATAATGCGAAAATATAAAATTTACCAAAGTATGAAACAAAATTTCGAAAGTATGGTAATATATTGATAAGATAGATTAAAAATTGTAGAATTAATGTATAGATGGAGGTTGTTTTATGAAAAGTGTAGTTGTGAAATTACAAGATTACATCGATAAGTCTAGTGAAACTGAAAAGGGAATAATAGAGTATCTACTGAGGAATCCGGAGTCTGTAGTAGAAAGTAATATATATCAATTATCTGAGAAAACCTTTTCGTCCCCATCTACTATTATAAGGCTTTGTAAAAAAATAGGATTTAAAGGATATAAAGATTTACTTCATTCATTACTATATGAATTGGCAATTAGAAAATCAGCCGATGAAGAAAGATTAAAAAGTATTCATAAAGAAGATAGTTTAGAGAAAATTATAAAAAAAGTTACTCTGAAGAGTGTTTCATCTTTAGAGAAAACAGAAAAGTTAATTGACATTAAGGAATTAGAAGATTGTGTAGAGATTTTAGAGAAATCAAGGAATATTTGCTTATTTGGAGTTGGAGCTTCTTTATTAGTTGCAAAGGATGCTTATTTGAAGTTTTTAAGAATAAATAAAAGTTGCTGTATAAATGATGATTTTCATGCACAACTATTACAATCTATAAATATGGAGAAAAATGATGTAGCCATTATTATAAGTTATTCTGGATTTACAGAAGAAATGATTAAGTGTGCTAATATAGTAAAGAAAATAGGTGCTCCTATTATTGCAATTACACGATCAGAAGAATCTCCTATTGCTAAAATAGCAGATTATAAGTTATTAGTAGCTGCAACAGAACATGTATTTAGAGAAGGGGCAATTTCATCTAGAATAGCCCAATTAAATATAATAGATATATTATATATTGCTTTTGTAAATAAAAATTATGATTCAAATATGAAGCAATTTAATAAAACTCATATACAAAAACCTAATTTAAACTTAAGGTAAACGTTAACTTTAAGATAAAATCAGGAGGACTATTATGGTAGATTTAACTAAGCTAACAACAGAAACTAGAAATAAAAATACTATGAATTTAGATAGAATGACTTCAATAGAAATCGCAATAACAATGAATAAAGAGGACGAAAACGTTATAAACTCAATTAGAGATACTTTACCTAAAATTTCAGAGGTTATAGATATGTGTGCAAAAGCTTTGAAGGGAGGTGGAAGAATAATTTATATGGGTGCAGGTACAAGCGGAAGATTAGGTTTATTAGATGCAGTTGAGTGCCCCCCTACCTTTGGAGTACCAAGCGATTTAGTCATTGGATTAATAGCAGGAGGTGAATCTGCTTTTATAAAAGCTGTAGAAGGTGCTGAAGATAGTAAAACTTTAGGAGTTGATGACTTAAAAAACATCAGCTTAACTAACAAAGATGTAGTAATTGGGTTAGCAGCTAGTGGAAGAACACCTTATGTAATCCATGGACTAAAGTATGCAAGAGAAATAGGCTGTAAAACAGCTATAGTTGTTTGCAATAAAGACTCTGAAATGGCAAAGTATTCAGATGTAGCTATTGAAGTTGTAGTTGGACCTGAAGTACTTACAGGATCAACTAGGTTAAAAGCTGGAACTGCACAAAAGATGGTCTTAAATATGATATCTACTGGGAGTATGGTAGCTGTAGGAAAAGCTTATCAAAATCTTATGGTAGATGTAATGCAAACTAATGAAAAGTTAGTAGTAAGAGCAGAAAACATAGTCATTGAAGCAACAGATTGTGATAGAGATACAGCAAGGAGAGCTTTAAAGGAAGCGAATGGTAAGGTCAAGACTGCTGTTGTAATGATACTTCTTAATTGTAAGTATGATGAAGCTGAAGAAAGATTAAAAAGGGCTGAAGGGCATGTAAGATTTGCTCTAGAAAATATTAATTAAGGGAAAGAGGGAATTATATGACAAATTTAGAATTAGCAAAGGTAATTGTTGATTTAGTTGGTGGAAAAGGTAATGTTATAAAGGCTGCAAATTGTATGACTAGGCTTAGACTAACAATAAAAGATATAGAACTAGTTAAAATGAAAGAGTTAAAAAATACAGAAGGTGTATTAGGAGTTGTTGAAGCTAATAATTATTTACAGGTAGTTTTAGGACCTGGTAAAGCAAAAAAGGTTACAGATATTTGTATAAGTGAGCTAGGACTTCCAAGAGATGGAGTTGTAACAGAAGATTGGCAAGATAATAAACAAGCAATTAAAGATAATCAAAAGCAAAATAAATTTAAAAAGGTAATCAATGTAATTGCAAATATTTTTATTCCTTTAATACCTGCAATTATTGCAGCTGGTATCTTTAATGGGTTAGGAAGTTTAGTTTCTACATTACAAGGACAAGGGACACTTCCAACAGAAGGATTCTGGCAAGCTACACAATTAATGTTTTCATTGATTGGCGGAGGATTCTTATCATACTTTGCGATTTATACAGGTATTAACGCAGCCAAGCAATTTGGTGCAACAGAAGCTCTTGGTGGTATGATTGGAGCGATATCTATAAGTGGTAATATTGTTGCTTTATCAACTATGCTAGGTTTATATGATGAAGCAGTACCTTTAAATTCTATTTTAACAACAGGAAAAGGCGGTATCATAGGCGTTATTATTGGGGTATATATACTTGCTAAAATAGAAAAATCAATTCGTAATATAGTACCAGATGTATTAGATTTAATACTAACTCCATTACTAACATTACTTATAACAGCAATAATTTTCGTGTTTATTATTATGCCAGTAGCTGGGTATTTATCTGATGGGTTAGTTTCTGCATTAAGCGTGATCATTAATTCTTCAAATCCAGTTGTAAGTGTTATTAGTGGATTCGTATTAGCAGCATTATTCTTACCAATGGTATTACTTGGTTTACATCATGGATTAATTCCAATTTATGCAATTCAATTAGAGGCTATGGGTGGAGTTTCATTATTCCCAGTACTTGCAATGGCTGGAGCGGGACAAGTTGGTGCGGCAATAGCTATTTATTTCATGGCAAGAAAAGTTAAAAATATGAGATTACAAAAAGTAATAACTGGTGCACTTCCAGCAGGATTCTTAGGAGTTGGAGAGCCATTAATATATGGAGTTACTCTTCCTATGTTTAAACCATTTATTACGGCAGGTATAGGAGCTGGTTTTGGGGGAGCTTATGTAATGTTAACACATGTATTAGCAAACTCTTGGGGACCATCTGGACTAGTAGCTATTCCTATAATGAAACCAGAAAGTATGCTTAACTTTTTCATAGGTTTAGTTATTTCTTATATTGCAGGATTTATTATAACTTACTTTGTAATTAAAGAATCAGATGTTAAAAATGCTTAATTTATAATAAGCTTTAATAAAATTAAGAGGATAAAATAATTTTATATGAAAGAGGTAAGGTGGTAAATTTGATATCTAAAAAGAGGTTATGTAGTATTGCTATGGCATTAACATTTATGTCATCTATGGTAGTTGCGCCTACAATAAAAACAAGTGCAAGTAAGATCGGTTATGGAAATGTTACTATATCAAACGGATCTATTAATGAATCAGGATTACAAGCTAATATAACTTTTCCTGACTGCTTGAATTATGTAGATGATACTTTAATAGTTAACAACATGTACACTTTTAAAGGGTATAAGGGTCAAGGAAAATTATATATAACATGTACTGATGGTTTAGAGAGTGTTAGAGTATTCGTTAATGGCAAAGAGGTAGATGTTAGTGCAGCTTGTAGTAACAATGGAACAACATATGAAGTAGATATATCATCCTTAACAGTAAATGATAGAAATACAATACAAGTTACAAATTTTGTTCCTGAAACTGGTAAAGTAAATATAAAAATACCATATCCAGTAGTACTAGAAGGTAGTGCTGAGGTAGTTGGAATGAATCAAAATACTTTAGATTTAATTGACACTTTAATAAATAATGACGTTAAAAATGGATTTACAAGTGCTCAATTAGCAGTTATTAAAGACGGTGTCATGGTAAAAAACAGCGCTTATGGAACAGTAAATGCTTATAATCAAGATGGAACACCAAAAACTGATTCACCAAAGGTTACAACAGAAACACTATATGATATAGCTTCAAATACAAAAATGTATTCAACTAACTATGCTATTCAAAAGTTAGTAAGTGATGGAATAATAAATTTATCAGATAAAATAACTAAGTTCTTCCCAACATTTATTGATGGAGAAAATGATCCAATAAAGGGAAAAGCTAATTTAACAATACAGCATATATTAGAGCATCAAGCTGGATTCCCAGCAGATCCACAATATCATAATAATAAGTTCAATCAAGAAACTCAAAAGCCAGATCAAAATGTGGATAATCCTTTGTATTCACAAGATAAGGCAACGACTAAAGAAATGATTTTAAAGACTCCATTACAATATGAACCTGGAACAAAGACAGTTTATTCTGATGTAGATTATATGTTACTTGGATTGATTGTAGAAAAAGTTACAGGAATGGCTTTAGATGAGTATGTTGAAAATACATTTTATAAGCCATTAGGATTAAATAACATAGTTTATAATCCATTAGAAAAAGGATTTGCAAAAGAAAATATAGCAGCAACAGAACTTAATGGAAATACAAGAGATGGCGCTATAAGCTTTGAAAATATTCGTGATTATACACTTCAAGGTGAAGTTCATGATGAAAAAGCTTATTATTCAATGGATGGAGTTTCTGGACATGCAGGCTTATTTGCCAATGCAGCAGACTTAGCTAAATTGGCACAAGTTATGTTAAATGATGGTGGATATGGAGATAATAAATTCTTCTCTAAAAATACTGTAGAGGAATTTACAAAGAGAAAAGCTTCTAGTCCAACATGGGGATTAGGTTGGTGGAGAGAAGGGGATAACGGTAGAGTATGGTACTTTGGTACACAGTCATCTAGTAATACCTTTGGACACCAAGGATGGACAGGGACTTTAACTGTTATAGATCCAGAAAGTAATTTAGTTGTTGTTTTACTAACTAATAAAATTAACTCACCAGTTATAGATAATACTATAAACGCAAATACTTTTGTTGGAAATAAATTTACTACAGCAACTCTTGGTACAATACCAACACTTGTTTACGATTCTATTGAGCATGGTAATGATAGTGCAGTAGATGCTAATCTTGCAACTATGGTAACTGAAAAGTTAAAACTTTATAATCCTTCTAATTACCAAGGAGAAGCAGTTTTAAAATCAGCTTGTTCTATTGTTGAAACAATGGTTACAAGAGCAGAAGAGCGCAAAGTAAAATCTACAGTTGACTATGCTAAGGAATCAGTAAAGGAACTTGAGACTTTAGTTCAAGATAAAGATATTATAGATGAATTTAATAGAAGAATTAATAATATTTCAGTAGGTGAAGAAGCTTCAGTAGATTTATCTAAAATTACTTTCACAAAGTTAAGTGGAGATCCAAGTGCGAAATGGCAAGCAGATATTGCTTTCCCAGATTGCTTAGGATATGTTGATGATACTTTAATAGTAAATAACTTATATACATTCAATGGATATGAAAATCAAGGAAAGCTATATATTAAAGCTAATCCAGGAGTTACATCAGCAAGAATCTTTATAAATGGAGTTGAAATGGATACTACAGAAATTTGTAGTAATTCAGGCTCAACATTCGAAGTAGATTATTCAATGGTTGCTAAAAATGGAAGAAATACTATCCAAGTTACAAATATAGATCCTAAAAACACTGAAGTTGAGTCAGGAATATCAGTGAAAATACCATACCCTGAAGTTATAGATGGAAGTGCAGAATCTGTTGGTATGAATAAAAATACCTTAGATTTAATTGATACTTTAATAAATAATGACGTTAAAAATGGATTTACAAGTGCTCAATTAGCAGTTATTAAAGACGGTGTCATGGTAAAAAACAGCGCTTATGGAACAGTAAATGCTTATAATCAAGATGGAACACCAAAAACTGATTCACCAAAGGTTACAACAGAAACACTATATGATATAGCTTCAAATACAAAAATGTATTCAACTAACTATGCTATTCAAAAGTTAGTAAGTGATGGAATAATAAATTTATCAGATAAAATAACTAAGTTCTTCCCAACATTTATTGATGGAGAAAATGATCCAATAAAGGGAAAAGCTAATTTAACAATACAGCATATATTAGAGCATCAAGCTGGATTCCCAGCAGATCCACAATATCATAATAATAAGTTCAATCAAGAAACTCAAAAGCCAGATCAAAATGTGGATAATCCTTTGTATTCACAAGATAAGGCAACGACTAAAGAAATGATTTTAAAGACTCCATTACAATATGAACCTGGAACAAAGACAGTTTATTCTGATGTAGATTATATGTTACTTGGATTGATTGTAGAAAAAGTTACAGGAATGGCTTTAGATGAGTATGTTGAAAATACATTTTATAAGCCATTAGGATTAAATAACATAGTTTATAATCCATTAGAAAAAGGATTTGCAAAAGAAAATATAGCAGCAACAGAACTTAATGGAAATACAAGAGATGGTGCTATAAGCTTTGAAAATATTCGTGATTATACACTTCAAGGTGAAGTTCATGATGAAAAGGCTTATTATTCAATGGATGGAGTTTCGGGACATGCAGGTCTATTTGCAAATGCAGAAGATTTAGCTAAGTTAGCACAAGTTATGTTGAATGATGGTGGATATGGAGAAAATAAATTTTTCTCTAAAGATATTATAGAAGAGTTTACAAAGAGAAAAGCATCTAGTCCAACATGGGGATTAGGCTGGTGGAGAGAAGGGGATAACGGTAGAGTATGGTACTTTGGAACACAATCATCTAGTAATACATTTGGACATCAAGGATGGACAGGTACTTTAACTGTTATAGATCCAGAAAGTAATTTAGTAGTTGTTTTATTAACTAACAAAATTAACTCACCAGTCATAGATAATACTATAAATGCAAATACTTTTGTAGGAAATAAATTTACTACAGCAACACTTGGTACAATACCAACTCTTGTTTATGAATCTATAATTCATAATAATGATGATGCGGTAGATGCTAATATTGCACAAATGGTGTCTGAAAACTTAAAATTATATAATCCTACAAGCTATTTAGGAGAATCAGTATTAAAATCTGTTTATTCAAAGATTGATACAGCTATTACAAGAGCTGAAGAAAGACCAACAGATTTAAATTTAGATTATGCTGAAGAAGCAGTTAGAAGATTAGATGTTGAAAAGAATAGAAAAGAAATAATTAAATTTAATGAAAGACTAGTAGCTATTGGAGCTAATCCTATAGAATTACCAGATTACAGTACAGAGTTAGAAGCATTAAAGACTCTTATTAATGAATCAAAGAAAATAGTTGATGAAGGACAAGATATAGGGGAACATATACATTATCAAACTAGTTCTTGGAGCAAGTTTAATGAAGTTTATGAAAATGCTATTAAGATAGCTGAAAAAGGTAGTGAAGCTAATAGAGAAGAGTTAACTTTAGCAACAGAAGAATTATTAACAGCTAAAGAAGGTTTAGTAAAATTAGATAAAACTAATCTAAATAAGGCAATAGAAGCTGCTAATACTAAAGTTGAAGAAGGAATATTAGAAGATATAGAAGAAGAAATTAAAATTTCATTTAATAAAGCATTGGACTCAGCAAAAGCTGTATATGCAAATAAAGATGCAAGTATTAAAGATATAGCAAAGGCATATAATGATATTTTAGTTGAATATAAGAAAATAGGTATTCCAGTAGGAGATAAGAATAATTTATCTGATTTAGTAAATATGGCTGAAGCTATTAATCTAGATAGATTCTTAAGTAAGGGACAAGAAGAATTCAAAAATGCTTTAAAGGCAGCTAAAGATATTTTAGCTACAGAAGAACCGGCTGAAATAGATGTATATAAGCTTTATGAAGCATTATATAATTCAATGATGAATTTAGAATTAAAAGCAGAGAAGGGTGAATTATGTAAGACTATTATTGAAGCTGAAAAAATTAACTTGAATTTATATACTGAAAATAGTAAATCAGAGTTGTTATCAGCAATAGAAGCAGCTAAGTTAGTAAAAGAAAATCAAGAAGCTACTCAAGAAGAAGTTAACAATGCTTTAGAAAGATTAAGCAATGCAGTAAAGGCTTTAATAGAAGCTGCAGATAAGAGTGATCTTGAATCATTAATAAAGAAAGCAGAAGCTATAGATGAAAGTAAGTATACTAGCGAAAGTTTAGATACTCTAAATAAAGCTTTAAGTGCTGCTCATGATGTTATGGGGAATAACAATATAGCAGTTACAGAACAAGGTATTGTAAATGAGGCTGTAAAATCTTTAAGTGATGCAATAGAAGGCCTTAAGTTAAAGGGATCACACCCAGGAAACAATGGAAATGGGGCTGGAAATGGTAACGAAGAGGATGATAAAAATCAAGAAGATACAACTACAAATAGTAATAATACAAATAACGGGGGTAGCAATAATGGTAATGTAAATAACGGTAGCGAATCTGGAAAAGGTAATTCTAATTTACCAAGTACAGGGGGAAATTCACCTATAGTATTAGGCGCTATCGGAATATTAATCATAGCAGCAGGTATATTTGTATTTAAAAAAAAGAAAACACAAGTATAAGTAAAAGATAAATTAAATATAAAAAATGGGATTTATATTCTTTTTGAGATTAAGCTTAAAGGGTATAAATCCTTTTTTTATAGATAGATATAAGTTAATAAAAAAATATAAGTTAAATAAAAGGTTAAAAATTGATAGATTTTATTATAGAATATATAATGAAGAAATGACTGGAGGAAAAGTGTAATGGAAAATTTAAAACTAGTAATATTTGATATGGATGGATTAATATTTGATACAGAAAGACTTTCTTATGAGTCATGGAAAGAAGCTGCAAAGAAATTTAATATAGATTTTGATTTAAATTTATTATATAAATTACTTGGAACTAATCATGAAAGTGTTAGAAATACTTTACATAATGAGTTTGAAAATAAAATAAATGTTGATAATTATATAATGGAAAGAAATAATATTTATTTATCTAAAATAGTGAATGGTGAAGTAGAAAAAAAGAAAGGTATCGAAGAGCTATTAAAATATTTAACTGATAAAAATATAAAAAAAGCAGTTGCTACATCTTCAAATAGGGAGATAGCATACAAACTTTTAAAGGATGCAGGTATATATGATTACTATGACTATATATTATGTGGAGATGAAGTTAAAAAATCTAAACCAAATCCAGAAGTATTTTTAAGGGTTGCAGAAAAACTAGATATACCTGCAAATCAATGTATGGTACTAGAAGATTCAGAAGCTGGAACTATAGCTGCAAGTAGGGCAAGAATGACTCCAGTTATTATACCTGATTTAAAAAATCCTAGTGAAGATATCGAAAAATTAGCATTTAAAAAGCTAAATAATTTAGAAGAAGTAATAAATCTAATTGAAGATTCATTTTAATTTTGAAGAAAAATATTAAATTAATAATCTGCAAAATTATTGCAACTTATATAGCAAAATTATTTGAAATATTATAGGTGGTGTACTAATGGAATATATAAATGATATAAATATACAAGAGGCTGTTATACATATTGTTGATTCTAATGGGGATGAACCAGTCTTAAATGAATATAACCTTGAACTAAATGAAGATACATATAAATTTCTTCATAAGCATATAGAAAAGTGTTTTAAAGATGAGGAGTTAAAGTATGCCGTATTTAATCCAGAAAGAAATATAGTAAAAGAAGTAGTTCAAGATTATTTAAATGGGATAGATAATAATTTAATTGGACTATCACAGGAACTTGCAAGACAATTATTTATAATAATGAAGGCTAATGTAAATATCCCTTCATGTGATTTAATAGTAGTTTCATTAATTACAGATCAAGGTCCAATGATTGGGATACTTAAGATGGATTATGTTAAGAATTTTACTCACCAAGTTGGGTTTAAAGAAAATAAAATAGGAATAGATATAGTTCCACAATCAGCAGGGCTTCCGGGTAGTAGTCAAAGGATACAAAAAGCAGCTTTTATTAAACCTATAAGAGAAAATCAAAGATATGATTTAATGGTTATAGATAAGCAGAAAAAAAGTAAAGATGAAGAAGAATATGGAGCAAATTACTTTATAAGCAACTTCTTAGGATGTTCAATAATTAGTAGTGAAAGAGATATGACTAAGACATTCCTAAAAGCAGCTGAAAATTGGACTAGAAGTAACATAGTAGAAGATGCAGATAAAGCAGAGAGAATAAGGACTACTGTTAAAGCAAAACTAAAAGAAGAGGATACTATAAATATAGATGAGCTTTCTAATGAACTATTTAAAGAGAATCCACAAGTTATAAATGATTTTTCAACATTCGTAAAAAGTCATGGTTTGGAAGAAGAAGTTGCCATAGATAAGCAATGGGTTGAAAAAAAATTAAAAAGAGTAAGATTAAAAATTGATAAAGATATAGATTTATATATAAATGAAGAGGCTTATCATGATAATACTAGATTTGAGATACAAAGAAATGGTGATGGTAGTATAAATATGATAATAAAGCACGTTATTAATTACTTAGAAAAATAAATTGCGCAACAATTTATTTAGTGAAAAGTTGAGAAGGTTTTGCTATGCAAAACTTAAATTACAACTGTTAGAAAGCACTTTCGATAAAAAATGGACAGTAGCTAGATTAGTTTTACATAAATCTAGCTACTGTCCTATTTATCACTTTTTAAATTTTTATGATTCAACATAGTTGAATTGTATCACTAACTATTTAACTTTATCCTTTTTGCTTAACTAAATATTACCATTGTCCAGGGTAAGCAATAATAGTAACAGTAACCGTTCTTCTTCCAAATGAAAGGCACTCTGCTTCAGAATTCATATATAAGTCTATTTTGTTACCTTTAATAGCACCACCTGTATCAGAAGCTATTGCATATCCATAGCCTTCAACATGGACCTTTGATCCTAGAGGTATTACACTTGGATCAACTGCAATTGTACTTAGTCCATTAGGGTCACGCACTGGTTTAAGACCTGTTGCAGTAAATCCATTTCCAGTATAAGCTGTAGCAGTCATAGAGTAAGTTGCTAAATTATTGCTATTACTATTGCTGACATCCCCCAGAGAATTGGAAGTTGGCGGTGGAGTTTCACTTAAAGCAATTTTTTCATTACCTAAAGCAATTGCATCATTTGCTAATCCTATAACATAATCACTATTAAGTTGAGGTAACATATATTGTAATGTGTTAACTGCGTCCTGAATTTCAGAAATTGATGCAGAATCTGAGTTTATAATTGATAATGGATGAGAAATTAACTTCTCTTCATTAGCTTCAATTATACTCATTATTTCATCTTTTCTAGAATTTAAATCATCTAAAAGTTTTTGTTGTTCTTCCTTTTTATTGTTTACTTCACCTAAGCTATTTTCAATTGATTCTTTAAGCTTTTTTAGGTCAGATTGTTTTTTTTCAATTTCTTTTGCATTTTTATCAAGAGTTTCTTTCTTTTCATTTATTTCAATAATCATTTGTTTATCAACTGAAATTATTCTACCCATAGCTTGTACTCTATCAAGCATATCAAAAATATTTTCAGAAGTTACTAAGTAAACAATCATATCTGTAGCCATATTACTTTTATACATGGAACGAACACGTCCATTTATGGTTTTTTGTTTTTCTTCAATTTCTAGCTTTGCTTCTTCAATTTTGTGGTTAATAGTAATTATTTCATTTTCAGTATCTTCTATTTCAGAATTATTTTTAGCCAATTGATTATTTAAATTTTCTATTTCTATATTTAACTTACCAATCTCAGCATCTAATTCCATAGTCTCGTCATCTAGTTGTTCATATTTAACTTTATTCTCTTGGATAGCTTGTGTGTCCGAAGAGTTTGGTTCTGCAAATACTATATTGCTATTATTGAAAAGTAATAACAAAATCATACCAACAGATAATAAAGCTTTTTTTGTCAAAAATATACACCTCCAATTAAAACTAAGCAAAGGCTACATTAAATTATATGGTATTGCTCATATAATATTCTTATGATAGTGTATATCCTACAATAAATATTGAATATTGGCAAGTTTTATGGAGATATCATGGAATAAATGGTATATAGTGAGAATTTATTATAATATATTTTAATTATAATAATAGTTATTCATCAATAGATATTGAAGCAATTTTCCAAGAGGTATTATCAAAGATAAACTTAACATTTAGTGTATATATTCTATCAGAATATTTTGGTTCATTTTTGTATCCAGAATCTAGGATTTCATAAATAGAAATATATTCATTTTCTGATATTAAATCAAAAGCTCTTTGTCTTAAATTTATATCAGTGTCTGGAATAATAAATTCAATATTTTTATTTGTTTCTTCATGATTAAATATTATGGAGGAGCCAGTGAACTCACAGTTTTTATAGAAGTTATTTTGAATTGTTTGAAAGTCTTTTTGAATTAAAGAGTTAATAGTAATGTGAAGCATATTATCCAGCTGATTTCTTAAGTCATAAAGCTCATTGCTTTTATCTGATTCATTTTTGAAATTTAGTAAATCATATTCTAAAGCTGATATTTTATTTTTAGCTTTTGATAAGTGATAGACTGTAAATATATTTGTGAGAGTTAGAAGTAGTAAGATAATAAAGATAAACTTCCTATTCATAATGCACCTCTTATATAATTAATATATATTAATTATATATTGATTGATGTTAGTGAAGTATAATATTGTTTCGACATATTATTATTGTGACAGTATAGATTATTATATAAATAAAAATATAAAATGAAAAGTCTAAGAAATACTTATGGAATATCTTAGACTTTTTTTAAAATTTACTTTACTAATTTAACTAAAATAGCTTTTTGGACATGCAGTCTATTTTCAGCTTCTTCAAAAATTGTATCTGCATGCTTTTCTAGTATTTCTTCAGTTATTTCTTCTTCTCTATGAGCAGGTAAGCAGTGAAGAACTATAGCATCATCTTTAGCAAGAGACATAATTTTAGAGTTTACTTGATAAGCAGAAAAGTCAGCTAGTCTTTCATTAACTTCATTTTCTTTTCCCATACTAGCCCATACATCAGTTATAACTACATCAGCATCTTTAATAGCATCTTCAGGATTATTAAATATAATAAAATTTAAATTATTATTTTTAGAAAGTTCTTGTCCTTTTTTTATATAATAGTCTTTAACCATATAATTTTGAGGAATGGCTAAAGAAATATTCATTCCAACAGTTAAGCAACCAACTATAAGTGATTGGGCCATATTATTACCATCACCTATATAAGTTACTTTTAAGCCATCAAAAGTATTTTTCTTTTCTCTAATAGTCATTAAGTCAGCTAAAACTTGGCAAGGATGTTCGTCATCAGTAAGGCCGTTTATTATTGGAATACTAGAAGATTCAGCAAGGCTATTTACTTCATCTTGAGCAAATGTTCTTATCATTATGCCATTTAGATATCTAGACAATACTCTAGATGTATCTTGAATAGGCTCACCACGGCCTATTTGTAAATCACTTGAGCTTAAAAATAATGGGTATCCCCCAAGTTGATACATACCAGCTTCAAAAGAAACCCTTGTTCTGGTAGATGATTTTTCAAATATCATACCAAGAGTTTTTCCTTCAAGATGATGATGCTTAATACCATGCTTTAATTCATATTTTAATTGATCCCCAAGATTCAAAATATCAAGAATTTCATCTTTAGATAAGTCCTCCATTTTCAATAAATCTTTATTCATAAAAACCCCCTATTTATACAATTGATAATTGACAATTAATAATGGATAATTATTGAAATAATTCAGCAAAGCTGAATTAATTATATATTTTCTAAACTCGAAGAGTTTATACCTAAATTGTCAATTGTGCATTGTCAATTATCAATTGATATTATGCATTACTTATTATTTCATTAATTATATCTATTCCTTTTTTTATTTCTTCTTTGGATATTATCAAAGGTGGAAGTAGTCTAACTACATTTGGGCCAGCTGTTAATACTAAAAGTCCTTTTTCTAGTGCTTTTTGCTGGATTTCTGAAGATGGTATTTTTAGTTCTAATCCTACCATTAGTCCTTTGCCTCTAACTTCTTTAATTAAATTTGAATTTATATTTTTGAGTAGATATATGAGATATTCACCATTTTCAGCTATTTCTTTTAATTTAGAATCTGTACAAATGATATTTAAAACAACTAAGGCACCAGAGCAAGCTACTGGATTTCCACCAAATGTTGTACCATGATCACCAGGTTTAAAAACATTTGATAATTTCTCATTACACAAAAAACCTCCAATAGGTAAACCAGCACCTAACCCCTTAGCAATAGTAACTATATCTGGATTTATATCAAAGTGTTGATAGCCAAATAGTTTCCCAGTTCTTCCTATTCCACATTGAACTTCATCAAATATTAAAAGAATATCTCTTTCTTTACATATTTTATAAACTTCTTTAACAAATTCATGATCCAAAGGATAAACTCCACCTTCACCTTGAATTGCTTCCATCATAACAGCACAAACATCATTAGATAATTTATCAATGAAATGATCTATATCATTTGCCTTAAAATAATCAAATCCATCAGGAAAAGGGAAAAAGTAGTTGTGAAATTTATCTTGTCCAGTTGCTGTTAAAGTTGCTAAAGTTCTGCCGTGAAAGGATTGCCTTAATGTAAGAATTTTATTTCTATTAGCTCCATACTTATCAAAACTATATTTTCTAGCTAGTTTTATAGCACCTTCATTAGCCTCAGCACCAGAGTTACAAAAAAATACTTTACTCATTTCTGAGAGATTAGTTATTTTATCAGCTAATTTTAAAGTGCTTTCATTAAGAAAAATATTTGATATATGTTGCAAATTACATGCAGCATTAGAAATTGCTTTAGTCCATTCAGAATTACAATATCCAAGACTATTTACCCCAATTCCACTTGCAAAATCTATATATTCATTGTCGTTATCATCATAAAGCATACAGCCATTGCCCTTAATTAAATTCACAGGCAAGTAAGAGTAAGTTGACATTAAAGATAAATTATTAGACATATAAAAACCCCCTTAATAGTAATGAGAAAAATTAAAGAATTAATAATGAAAAAATTAGAGGATATAAAAAATATTAGTATTTTTTATGACATATTTAATTTTATAATTTAACATAGTCAAGTTATTTCATAAATTCTTTCATTCTGTCACTTTTTCATTCTTTCATTTTTAACATATCATCGTTCCTATTCCTTCTTGTGAAAGTAGTTCTAGAAGTATTGAGTGGGGGAGAGTGCCATCTATTATATGTGCTTCTTTTACTCCCATTCTTATGGCTTCTACACAACAATCAATTTTAGGAATCATACCACTTTTTATTATTCCATCCATTTGTATTTTTTTTATTTCATGTAGTCTTAGTGAAGATATTAATGTAGCTTCATCATTTGGATTTATCATTAATCCTGGAACGTTTGTAAGTAGTATTAATTTTTCAGCTTTTAGTGCTGAAGCTAATTTAGATGCACAGATATCTGCATTAATATTGTAAGTTTGAGTACAATCTTCATTTGTTGCAACTGATCCTATAACAGGAATGTATCCTGATGATAATAAAGTAGTTAATAAAGTTGTATCGATAGATGTTATTTCACCTACAAACCCGAGATCAATTGAGCTTTCTAATTTTTTTGCTTTTATAAAAGAAGCATCTATGCCACATAAGCCAAGGGCTTTTCCACCAGCACTTTCTATTAAGCTTACTATGTCTTTATTTACTTTACCGCCTAGAACCATTTGAACTATTTCTATAGTTTTCTCATCCGTATAACGGAGACCATCTATAAATCTACTTTCTTCACCAATTTTATTTATAAACTCTGATATATGAGGTCCACCTCCATGAACTATAACAGGTTTTATTCCTACACATTGTAATAAGACTATGTCAGTTGCAACGCTTTTCCTTAGCTCATCACTAGTCATAGCATTTCCACCATATTTTATTAATACTATTTTACCTGATAATGATTGTATATATGGAAGTGCTTGAGTTAATACTTTTGCATGTTCAAAATAATTCAAAACTTTTATACCTCCAGTTAACTTCTATAGTCACCATTAATTTTTACATAATCATAGCTTAAATCGCATCCCCAAGCAGTAGAGGAGAAGTTGCCATCATTCATGTTAATATGGATAGTAATCTCATCTTGCAATAGGATTTCTTTTGCTTTGACTTCATCAAAGGAAAGTCCCATACCACTTTTGCAAACATCAATTTTATCTACCGAGCTTTCAAATGTTAAATCTATTTTGTTTGGATCTATATTAACCCCTGAATAACCAAGAGCACATAATATTCTTCCCCAATTAGCATCACTACCAAACATTGCTGTTTTTACAAGAGGAGAATTTATAACTCCTTTAGATAAGATTTCTGCATCTTTTGCTGATTTACAATTATAAACTATACATTCAATAAGCTTACTTGCACCTTCACCATCTTTGGCAATCATTTTAGCAAGAGCTATATTAACTTTGTTTAGTGCCTTGAGAAATAAATAATAATTAGAATCTTTTTCTTTAATTGTCTTGTTATTAGCTAATCCATTAGCTAGTATCAACATCATATCATTGGTACTTGTATCCCCATCTACACTTACTCTGTTATAGCTTATTTTTGTACTTTCCTTTAAAGCTTCATGAAGTAGCTCTCCAGAAATATTTAAATCTGTGGTCAAAAAAGATAGCATAGTTCCCATATTAGGTTCTATCATTCCAGAACCTTTTGCCATAGCTCCAATAGTTATTTTTTTGTTATCAATAGTAAATTCTAATGATAGCTGTTTTTTATAAGTATCAGTTGTCATTATTGCAGTAGCAGCATTATTAAAGCCATCCTTTGATAATCTATCTGTAAGCATAGGAATTCCATTTTTTATAGCATCTATATTTAATGGAATTCCTATAACACCTGTTGATGCAACTAGAACATCACCTGTTTTAAGTTTAAGAGCCCTTGCTTGAATTTCAGTCATTCTTTTAGCTTTTACTAATCCATCATCTCCATTGCATGTATTAGCATTTCCACTATTTATTATTATTGCTTGAGCTTTTTTATTAGATAAATGATCCTTAGTTATATAAATAGGAGCTCCTTTAACTTTATTTTTTGTATATACTCCGGCAGCTGTAGCTGGGACAGTTGAATAAATAAGTGCTAAATCTAGTTTTAAATTATTTTTCTTAAGGCCACAATGAATTCCAGATGCAAGGAAACCTTGAGGAGCAGTGATGCCTTTAGTAGTAATTAATTGCAATTTTAAAACCCCCTTTTTGTAATTGGAAAATTTAAGAGTTAAAAAGTGAAAGAGTTAATGGAATAATCCAGCAAAGCTGAATTATAGGACTATTTTCTTGAAAATCTTGTATAAGCACTAAAAAATCTAAAAATAAAGCGATAGATGATTATATTGCTGAAATTTATGACAATAATTATAGTGAGGTGATTAGGTTGAGTAAAAGCGTAGTATTGGATAAAAGTTTTAATTTTGGATTAAAGATAATAAAGTTATATATGAAATTAAGAAGCAAAAATGAATTTACTTTATCTAATCAATTAGTAAAATCAGCTACCTCTATTGGTGCTAATATTACAGAAGCTCAATATGCGCAAAGCAGAAAAGACTTCATTAATAAAATGGGTATTGCACTAAAAGAAGCTAATGAAACAGAATATTGGCTCAAATTATTGTCAAAATCAGATATTATAGAAGAAATAGAATATGAAAATTATATTAAAGATTGTCTAGAAATAAAAATGATTTTAATAAGTATAGTAAAATCATCAAAAGACTCATTAATTCACCGAAGGTGAATTATTTCCTAAACTCTTTCACTTTAAAATTAATTGTTTGTAGCAATTAATCTAAGCCCTTCTGTTTCTTCAAATCCCATAACTATATTCATGTTTTGCATTGCTTGTCCAGCAGCTCCTTTTATCATGTTGTCTATTGTACTGACTATTATTAATCCATCACCTCTATGGTTTAAATGTAGTGAAATATTGCAGTTGTTTGTGTATTTAACATCTTTTATAGATGCTGTATCGCCAAGTGGAAGTATATTTATAAAAGGTTCTTCTTTATAAAAGGTAGAGTATAAATTATGAATATCTTCAATATTTATTTTTTCTTTTGGATAACAGTATATAGTAGATAAAATTCCTCTATTTATTGGAATTAGGTGAGGGGTAAAGGTAACATTTACAGTATCTTTAGCCATATCTGATAGACATTGTTCTATTTCTGGAGTATGTCTATGAGCTCCTATTCCATATGCAGAGAAGTTTTCGTTTAATTCTGGATAGTGGGATTTTAGTGTAAGACCTCTGCCAGCACCTGTTGCCCCTGATTTTGAATCGCATATTATATTATCTAATTTAATTAATGACTTTTTAAGTAGTGGCATTAAGCCAAGTTCAATTGAAGTAGGGTAGCAGCCAGGATTAGCTATTATTTTATGCTCTTTTATTTTTTCTCTATTATGCTCAGGAAGGGCATAAATACTTTTTTTGTGAAGATATTGGTATAAAAAATCTTTTCCATACCAATCTTTATAATCTTCTGCACTGTTTAATCTAAAGTCTGCTCCAAGGTCTATAAGAACTTTACCTTGCTTATAAACTAAATCTGCAATTTCCTCACTAAGACCATGAGGAAGTGCGGCAAATATAACATCGCATTTCTTTATAACTTCATTTTGGTTTTCACAAATTAAATTTGTTACGCCATATAGGTTTTTATATACAGAAGATATTTCTTCACCTTCATAAGAAACTGAACTTATAGATTCAATAGTAACCTTAGGATGATTTAATAAAAGTCTAAGTAATTCAGCTCCAACATAGCCAGTTGCCCCAATTATTCCTACTTTAAGCATTTTAAATCCTCCTTAGTATTTTTTATTGATTCTAAAAGCAAATCTAATTGAATTTTTACTGAAGAGGAACTTGGACCACCAAATACTTTTCTTTCTTCAACACAATTTACTAAATCTATTGCAGAATATATATCTTCTTCAAAAATAGGCGAAAAGCTATTAAATTCATCTAATGAAAGATCGTCTATAGCAATATTTTCCTTTATGCAATAAAGAACTATTTCACCAACTATTTCATGAGCGGATCTAAAAGCCAGTCCTTTTTTTACTAGATAATCAGCAACGTCGGTAGCATTTGTAAATCCATGAGAAGCTCCTTTTTTCATGGTATCTTTATTTATTTTCATAGTATCTAACATTCCAGTGAAGGTTTTTAGTGAGATACTTGTTGTATCCAAAGCATCAAATAATGCTTCTTTATCTTCTTGCATATCTTTGTTATAAGCAAGGGGAAGTCCCTTCATAACTGTAAGAAGTGTTATTAAATCGCCATAAACTCTTCCTGTTTTACCTCTAACTAATTCTGCAACATCAGGATTTTTCTTTTGAGGCATTATGCTGCTACCAGTGCTATATCCATCAGATAATTCTATAAAGCTAAATTCATTTGTTGCCCAAAGAATTATTTCTTCAGAAAATCTTGATAAATGCATCATTATCATAGATAAGGTTGATAGCGCTTCTATTGCATAATCTCTATCTGAAACTGAATCTAAGCTATTTGAAGTAAGAGAAGCAAACCCCAAGTCTTTTGCTATCATATGCCTATCAAGTTTATAAGTTGAAGTAGCAAGAGCACCACTCCCTAGAGGCATTTGATCCAATCTTTTATAGCAATCAAATATTCTACCTAAATCTCTTTTAAACATTTCAGAATAAGCTAATAAATGATGAGCAAAGGTTATAGGTTGTGCCTTTTGCATATGAGTATAGCCTGGCATTATGGTATTTATATTATCATTAGCTTTTTTGTATATAACTTCTTGAAGAGATACAATATCATTTCCTAAATCTTTTAACACATTTTTTAAATATAGCTTTGTATCAAGAGTTACCTGGTCATTTCGGCTTCTTCCAGTATGAAGTTTTTTCCCTTCATCACCAATATAGTATGTTAAAGTTCCTTCTATAAAGCTATGAATATCTTCAGAAGATTCATCTATTTTTATAACTCCATTTTCTATTCTTTTTAATATTGTTTCTAGGCCAGAAACTATTTTTATACTATCTTCTTTAGGAATTATATTTTGCTGTCCTAACATTTTTACATGAGCTAAGCTACCTAAAATATCTTCTTTATACATTCTTGAATCTACTCGTATTGATGAGTTAAAATCATTAACTAATGAATTAACTCCCTTTTCAAATCGTCCGCCCCAAAGTTTCATATTTATTTACCAGCTTTCTTTAATGCTTCATTCATTTTTGCTTTAACTGTTATAGGCAAGCCAAATAAATTTATAAATCCAGCAGAATCCTTTTGATCATATACAGCATCTTCTCCAAAGGTTGCATATTCCTGGCTGTATAAAGAATAAGGAGAAGTCATTCCAGCATTTACAATATTACCTTTATATAATTTAAGCTTTACTTCACCAGTAACAGTTTCTTGAGTTTTTTCTATAAATGATGATAAAGCTTCTCTAAGGGGAGTGAACCATTGGCCATTATATACAATTTCTGCAAATTTTAAAGCTATTATTTCTTTATAGTGAGAGGTTTCTTTATCAAGACAAAGTTCTTCTAAATCTTTATGAGCTTTATAAAGAATAGTCCCAGCAGGAGTTTCATAGACGCCTCTAGATTTCATTCCAACTAATCTATTTTCAACCATATCAATTATTCCAATTGCATTTTCTCCACCTAGCATATTAAGCTTTTCTATTAAATTGACTCCATCTAGCTTTTCACCATTTAATTCAACTGGAATACCTTTTTCAAATTTTAAAGTTATATAAGTTGCCTTGTCAGGTGATTTTTCTAATGTATTTGAAAGCTCTAAAATTTTATCATAGTTTGGCTCATTATTTGGATCTTCTAAATCAAGGCCTTCATGACTTAGATGCCATAAGTTTTTATCTTTACTATAATTAGTTTCATAACTTATTGATATTGGTATTTCTTTATCTAAAGCGTATTTAATTTCTTCTTCTCTAGATTTGATATCCCAAATTCTCCATGGAGCTATTATTTCCATATCTGGTGCAAAAGCTTTAACAGCAAGCTCAAATCTTACTTGATCATTTCCTTTACCAGTGCATCCATGACAAATAGCATCAGCTCCTTCAGCTAAAGCTACTTCAACTAATCTTTTACCTATTATTGGTCTTGCAAAAGATGTACCAAGAAGATATTTTCCTTCATAAATAGCATTAGCTTGAATAGTAGGGAAGATATAGTCATTAACAAACTCATGAGTTAAATCTTCTATATAGCACTTTGATGCCCCAGTTTTAAGTGCTTTTTCTTCTAATCCTACAAGCTCATCTTTTTGTCCAACATTACCAACAACAGCAATAACTTCGCAATTATAAGTTTCTTTAAGCCAAGAAATAATTATTGAAGTATCTAGTCCTCCTGAATAGGCTAGTACAACTTTGTTGATTTTTTTCATATATTAAAAGCCCCCTTATTTATTGCTATAGATAAAATTTATTTATATCAAGCAATAGTATATTTATTTGATTCATAAAAACTATGTTTATAATTATACGGTTATTGGTATAATTATGCAAGGGTAAATTTCAATATTTATTCATAAATTCTGTATAAATATTGAATAATATTAGTTGTTATGAGCTAATTATGCATTTTTATAAAAGAAATCATGAGAGTTTTTATTGGAATTAAAAAGACCATAGCAAAATTATTTTCGCTATGGTCAAGTTTTTCATATTTCTAATAAGCTTTATAATATTTCTAATTAAGATTAAACCAAAATAAAATTAAATTTAAAATAAATTTCTAAGATTAGGTTTTTGTAAATCTTTTAGATGTTCAGCAGCATATCTAACGACATGAAGAGTTGCTAATGATTCAGCTCTATCATCACCTTTTATATAAAGAGTTAACTTTAATGATTCATTCATTAATGAATCATAATCAACATGATTTAGATATATTGCAGGAATATCAGCTTTTTCTTTTATCAATCCTAATAGTTCCACTGAACTTTCATATGCTAAATATTCTTCATTTTCATCTAAAAGCTCTTCTATTTCTTCACATTTTATCATTATATCGTCACAAAGGGATACAAATTTATTATCAAGAAAAAATAGTCCTGTAACTAAAGCTATAAAAAGGAGTACAGAAATAATGCTGTTTTTCATTAATTATCCTCCTTATCATTATGAAGTTGGTAAATAAATTTACCTTTAGTGTCTGTCATTGCAATTAATACATCTTTAATTGAATTAACTTTGTGTTTCTTTAATTCATTTTGAACCCATTCATCAGTTTTATTACCAGAAGTTAATGCATTTCTATTTATTTTGCCATCTAAAACATAAATAATAGGTAGTCTTGGTTTTGATGAACTAGAATTTTGAGAATCTGAGCTTTCACCACTAGATTTATTAGAAGTTAAAAATGACATTTGTCCATTATTTTCTAATATACCAAATTCAATTTCACTTAAGTCAAAATATCCAGCAAGCCTTATTTCTTCCATAAGTTCATCTAAATTAATTTGCTGTCTTTTTAGTGTTTCAAAATTTATTTTTCCTCTATTTATTAATATACAAGGTTCACCTTCTAAAATTTTTCTTGCCTTTTGACTTTTTAGTTGAATTAATGATAGTACTGTTTTAATAAATAATAAAGTTAGAATAGGTATGACACCTAATATTAACGGTAATCTTGTATCTTGCATTGGTAATGCAGCTAAATCTGAAATCATTATAGTAATTACAAATTCATAAGGTTGTAATTCTCCAATTTGTCTTTTTCCCATTAATCTAATTACAAATATAACTAAAGCATAAAGAAAAATTGTTCTTATTAGTACAATAAACATAAAACCACCTCGTATGAGATATTATTTGTATAGATGGATAAATTTATTCTTAATATTAGTCAAAGGGAGTATTAAATTAGCATAAATAAAGAAAATAGTATAAGAGATATTTTTATAGATTTTTTGAATATTCAGTATATAATATTAAATAAGGATATTTAGGAAATATTGACAAAACTTAGTTGGAGGATGTAAATATGAGCGTTTTTAAAATAAAATACCAGGGCAAAGAATATGATGTGCAAGAGGGTATTACTTACAAGGAATTTATAGACACTTCACTAAATATAAATTCAACTGATGTAGCATTATGCAGATTAAATAGAAAGTATCATGAATTATTTAAAGATATAGATAGCAATGGGGAAATTGAACTAATAATGTTTGATAGTCCAATAGGATATAAAATTTATACTAGAACATTACAATTCATTTTTATAAAGGCTACTTTAGACCTTTTTGATAATTCAGTTATAACAATTGAACATAGTATTGGAGAAGGAGTATTTGGTGAGCTTCATAAGGAAGAAGCTTTAAGTGCTGAAGATATAGATAAGATAAAGTTAAGAATGAAGGAGATTATTGAAAAGGACTTACCTATAAATAAGATAAAAGTAAAAATAGAAAAAGCTATTGAAATATTTAAAGAGTATGGAATGGATGATAAGGTTTCTTTATTAAATCAGGTATCTTTTGAAAATGTAAATCTATATGAATTAGATGGAAGATATGATTATTTTTATGGGCAAATGGCATATTCAACAGGTGTAATTAAGGCTTTTGATTTAATGTATTATGATCCTGGATTTGTATTAAGATATCCCAAAAAAGATGATTTAAATGTTGTATCTAATTTTAAGGAAAATAGGAAGTTGTCTCAAATTTTTATGGAAACAGAAAGATGGCTTAATATTCTAGGAGTTGGCGAAGTTGGATCATTAAATGATAAAGTTAAGAATAAGGAATTTAGAGATCTGGTTATGGTTTCAGAAGCTCTTCACGAAAAGAAGATAGCTCAAATAGCTGATATGATAAATGAAAGAAAAGAAACTAAAGTTGTATTAATAGCAGGGCCTAGCTCTTCGGGTAAAACTACTTTTGCCAATAGATTATCAGTTCAGCTTAGGGTAAATGGTCATGTGCCAATTCCTATTTCATTAGATGATTATTTTGTAGATAGGGAACACACACCAAAGGATGAAAATGGAGAATATGATTTTGAAAGTGTTTATTCTTTAGACTTGGAATTATTTAATTCTAATTTAAGCGGTTTATTAAAAGGAGAAGAAGTAGAAATTCCAAGATTTAATTTTAAAAAAGGTGAAAGAGAATGGGTTGGACATAAACTAACTCTTCCAAGTAATGGGATATTATTAATTGAAGGAATTCATGGATTAAATCCAATTCTTACATCATCAATTTTAGATAAACAAAAATTTAAAATATATATATCTGCACTAACTCAATTAAATTTAGATAATCATAACAGAATAGCAACTACTGATATAAGAAGAGTAAGAAGAATAGTTAGGGATTATTTATCAAGGGGTTATGGAGCAGAAGAAACTTTAAAAATGTGGCCATCTATTAGAAGAGGAGAAGAAAGAAATATTTTTGTTTTCCAAGAAGAAGCTGATGTAATGTTTAATTCAACTTTAGTATATGAATTATGTGTATTGAAAAGATATGCACTAGAAGAGTTAGATAAAATTAGTCCAGATAGTTCAGTTTACTTAGAAGCAAGCAGATTAAAATCATTTTTAGGTTTCTTTAAAGAAATAGATAAAGATTATGTACCAATGAATAGTATATTAAGAGAATTCATAGGTGGTAGTGTATTTTATAAATACTAGAAAGGAAGAAGAATGAAAAAATGAAAAAATGAAAGAATTGAAGAAAAAATCCTTAAAGGATTTTGAAAAATAAAGTGCAGCGCAGAATTTTAAGATTATTTTGCAAAGCAAAACAATCTTAATTTTTTCATTACTTAATTTTTTCATTCTTTAATTATTATATGGGGGTTTTATGGTATTAAAAAATGACTATAACAAAGTTATTATACAATTAACTAATGATGAGTTTATTTATAAAAGTTTTTTTAGACGGGTAAAAATAAAAAAATCAGATATTAGAAGTATTTTTTATGATGAAGGATATTTAGGAATATTGACTTATAGCAGAAGAATTTATTCATTAAGTTTAGGTTCACTTTTATGGAGCGAGAAAGGTAAGCTTGAAGATTTAAGAAAAGAATTAAATAAGGAAAATATATTATTTGATTATACTAATGCTAAAGCGATGAGAGATTTTTTTCCTTATTATATGTTTTTTCTACCTATTTTTAATGATGAAAAGTATCTTAAATTTAAGATAGTACTATTTTTAATTTTTATAATAGGAATAATATATATTAAAAGGGTATCTATATTTAGTAATACTGTATTCAATATTGATAAAGATGAGTTAGAAATTATAAATAGAAAAAATTCAATAAAATATAAAAGACATGAAATAAATAAAATAGAATCAAAAAAATATTATGATGGTGTAACTACTATTGAGTTTAAGAAAAGTGGGAATAAATATAGTATTTCTTTTAAAGATACTCCTTACTTAATAAAAATATATGATTTAAGTTTGATTAAACTATTTGGTTAATATATTTTAAAACTGTAAATTATACAATTAAATGAGTATACTAAATATTAAATTTGGTTGTTTAATTAAAAAATAAAGTATTTATATTTAAGTTTTATATAAATTAGTAAAATACTGAATTTCTTCATATACTATAATTTATTTAGATATTTTATTTGAGTATTAAATCTTATTGTATCTTAATATAGATTTTTACTAAATTCCACTATATAATATGTATAGCAAAATTTAATTTAATACTAAAGGAGAAAAAAAGCATGAGTGGCATGGGTGTTTTTGATATATTAGGGCCTATTATGGTAGGACCATCTTCTTCACATACTGCAGGAGCAGCAAGATTAGGTAAAGTTGCTCGTGCAATTGCAGGTGATGATGTTATAGAAGTCACATTTTTATTACATGGATCTTTTGGAAAAACCTATAAAGGGCATGGTACTGATAGAGCTTTAGTTGCAGGAATAATGGGAATGGATCCGTCAGATGAAAGACTTAGGGATTCACTTGAAATTGCAAAAGAAAAAGGAATAAAAATAACATTTAAAGATGAAGATTTAGGCGATTATCATCCTAATACTGTTAGATTTTTAATTAAGTGTAAAAATGGTAAAAAGTGTGATGTTATAGGAAGTTCAATTGGTGGAGGAAATATTGAAATTGTTGAAATAAACGGAAATAAAGTTAAATTCACAGGTGCTTATGCAACGATAATAACTTCTCATAGAGATATACCTGGAACTGTAGCGAAGGTTACCAATATTTTATATGATAATAAAGTTAATATTGCATTTTTAAATTTAGGTAGAAGCCAAAGAGGTAAAAATGCAACTATGACATTTGAAGTTGATAGTAAAATTTCGGATGAATTAATAGAACAAATAAAAGAAGTTGAAGGAATAGAAAAAGTAATCCTTATTAATAAAGTTGAGGAGGGTGAGTAGTTTGGATATAGCAAAATCTGGAGAAGAACTTGTACATATATGTGAAGAAAATTCAATTTCACTAAGTGAATATGCAATTATAAGAGAAATGGAAGATAGAGATCTTACAAGAGAAGAAGTATTTTTAAAAATGAAAAAGACTTTAGATGCAATGAGAAGTGGTGCAACTGAGGCAAGAGAAAAAGAAGTATATTCAGTTAGTGGTTTAATTGGTGGAGATGCATATAAAATGCAACAATATTTTAAAAAAGGAAACTCTTTAACAGGAGATACTATGGTTTTAGCTATGGCAATGGCATTATCATCATCAGAAGTAAATGCATCAATGGGAAAAATAGTTGCATGCCCTACAGCTGGGTCTTGCGGAATTTTACCTGCTGTTATTTTAACAGCAGGGGAAAAGCTAGGAAAAAATGATGAAGAATTAATGAGAGCCTTATTTGCATCAGCAGCAGTTGGAATGATAATTGGAAGAAATGCAACCTTTGCAGGAGCAGAAGGTGGTTGTCAAGCTGAATGTGGATCAGCAGCAGCAATGGCATCAGCAGCAGTTGTAGAAATGATGGGTGGAACTCCTAAAATGTCATTAGATGCAGCAGCTATAGTATTCAAAAATATATTAGGATTAGTTTGCGATCCAGTTGCTGGATTAGTGGAAATTCCATGTGCTAAAAGAAATGCTTCAGGAGCAATGAGTGCTCTATGTACAGCAGATTTAGTTATGGCAGGCGTAGAATCTAAGATACCTTTTGATGATGCATTATCTGCAATGTATAAAGTAGGAAGAAGTTTGCCAGCTGCATTAAGAGAAACTGCTCAAGGTGGTGTAGCAGTTACTAAAGCTGGATTAATGTTAAAGAAAAAAGTCTTTGGAGACAATTAAATATAGGTGCAAAGATAAATAGAGTATGATCCATAAGCTATATGATTATTCACATGCTCTATTTATCTTTATACACTAATATTTATTAATAAAAAGATTAGGAGGTGAAAAGTTAATAGTGAAAAGGTAAGGATGTTTTTCTGAGAAAAACTAGAAAATTAATTTGTGCAAAGCACAATATAACTTCCAAAATTCTTTAAGGGTTTTTCCCATAATTATTTCACTTTTCATTATTTAACTATTTCACTTTAATTTAGTTTTCATGAATTATTTTCACAATTTTTTCATTCTCTCGATCCTTCATTTTTTCATATTTTAATTTCTCCGTCCATTTTATCAAGATATTCTTCTCCATAATTATGCATAGCCTGAAGTACAGGTATTATTTTTTCTCCAACTTCAGTCAATCCGTATTCAACTTTGGGGGGAACTACAGGATAAACTTTTCTATAAATTAAATTATCTTCTTCTAGGCTTCTAAGTTGATTTGTAAGCATTTTTTGAGTAACATTAGGAAGCTTTCTTTTTAAATCACTAAATCTAAGTGGTTCTTTGCATAAATACCATAGTATTAGTATTTTCCATTTGCCAGAGATTAACTTATGTACTAAAATCATTGGACATATCTCATGAGAATTATTTGATTCGTTTATATAACAATCATTATGGTTTATTGAAAATTTCTCCATATAATTTCTCCTTATCTATAACATAAATTTAACAAAAATCAATCATAATAAATATATAAGTTATACTATTAAATTGAGAAGCAGTATCAATTTATATACTATGTATAAAAAAAGTGTCTACTTGAAAAAAAATTATATATAAATTACTATTTATATTATAGCAAAATACAAGTATATTACCAATGGTAATTACTAATGGGAGGATAAAATGAATAAAGTATTATATATAAAAGCAAACATTAAACCAGAGGGACAATCAAGAACATTTAGAATATCAGACAATTTTATAGAAGAATATAAGAAAAATAATCCAAATGATGAAGTAACAGTTTTGGATTTATATAAAGAAGGAATTGATTTCTTAAGACCAGAAGATTTACAAGCTGTATTTGGAGAAAAAACAGAAGAAAGCAAGAAACATCCAATTTTAAAATATGCTTATCAAATAGCTGAAGCAGATAAGATCGTTATTGCAACACCTATGTGGAACTTAGGAACACCAGCAATAGTTAAAGCTTACTTTGACTATGTAAGTGTAACAGGAATAACTTTTAAATATACAGCTCAAGGTCCAGTAGGATTATGTAAAGCAAGTAAGGCTTTAATAGTTTCAGGTAGAGGTGGAGATTATTCAAATCCAATAACTAAGGAACTTGAAATGGGAGAAAGATATTTAAGAGCTATTTTAACATTCTTTGGTGTTAAGGATATTAAGAGTGTTGCTGCTGAAAACTTAGATGTAATTGGAATTGATGTAGAAAAGATTGTTACAGATGAAATTTCTGAAGCAAAAGAAATAGCAAAGAATTTTTAATTTAAAGATTTAAGAAGAAATTTTAAGAATTGATAAAATAAATTAAACTCATCACCTTAAAACTGTTTTATTTAATGAATAGTATAACTTATAAAGCTAATAATAACTTTGTAAGGTGGTGATTTTAATGGATAAGAACCCAAGCATAAAATGTACAGTTGAACAATGCAAGTATAACAATACAAATGAAAAATATTGTACATTATCAATGATTCAAGTTGGAACACATGAAAAAAATCCAACTCAAGTAGAATGTACAGATTGTGATTCTTTTGAATTAAGATAATAAATTCTTAGAATTACAGACTGGATATACAGATTTATATTAAATAAATCTAAGAAAAAAGAGAAAGGATAATTCCTTTCTCTTTTTAGGTTGTTAAAAAAACTCTATTTTTAATAGTTTTTTCAGCAATCTGACTAGATAAGCTGTGAACTTTATTGTAAATACGTTAAGTCTTATGATAAATAAAGCAATGAATATTATAAAGTAAATGAATCTTATAGAGTATTGAAAGAAGTATTAAATTCATAAAATGGATAAAAATAAAGAATGTAGGTAAAAATAATATTTGATATAAAAAATGAAAATGTTATTTAAATTTATAGTTAACATTTTATAGAAATCCTTTTAGGAGGAACTATGAAAGAAATAGAAGATATTTTTGCAGAATTATTAAAAGTAAGTATAAGTAAATATATCATTGCAGGAATAGTTATAATTCTAGCCTTATGTATAAATAAATATATAGTAACTAAGATTTTTGATTATATAATTAGGATAGTAAAAAGAACTAAAACCTTTGCAGATGATAGTCTAGTAAGAGCGTTGGAAAAACCAATTAAGTTATATATAATGTTATTTTCCTTTTATGCATCGTTAAAAATCATAGACTTTGATGGGTTAAATGTTAATACAGTTACAAGTGATAGATTAAAAAAGATATTTATAGTCATAGTAATTTGTTATTTCTTTTATAATTTAACTTTAGAAAATTCTTTTTTATATACTAGAATGCATAGAAATGATGGCGGAAATACAATAGTATTTCCTTTTGTATCTATAATAATACGATTAGTTATTATAGTAATAGGAATAAGCTGTATAGCTAGAGAATTTGGTTTTACAGGATTTATAACTGGTCTTGGGATTAGTGGTGTGGCCTTTGCACTAATGGCACAAGATACTTTTTCTAATTTATTTGGTGGAGTTATAATAGTATTAGATAGGCCCTTTGCAATAGGTGACTGGATACAAACATCGCAAGTTGAAGGGATAGTTGAAGACATAACATTCAGAAGTACAAGAATAAGAACTTTCTCTATGGCTGTTGCAACTGTACCAAATTCGAAACTTGCAAACGAAAATATTATAAACTGGACACAAAGAAAGTTAAGAAGAATACACTTTAAGTTTACTATTAAGTTTGATACTGAAGTTGAAAAAATTAAAAATTGTGTTAATAGGATTGAGGAATTATTAAAAGGTCATGAAAAAATAGATAAGGATTTAATTATTGTAAGTTTTAATGAATTATCTACTTATGGATTTGGGGTTTTTGTTTATTTTTATACAAATGAATTAAATTATACTCTATATGAAAAGTTAAAAGAAGAAATAAATATGGAAATACTAAGAATACTTAGAGAAGAGGATGTAGAGCTTATGTTCTTAACTTTTAATTTTGGAAATGGACTGGAGCATAGAGGAGGAAATTGCGAGACTGAGTGTACTGAATTAGAGTCAATAAGAAATATAACTGAAGAAGAAAGAGGAAAATAGGAAAATTCAAAGAAAATGTAAAATAAAATAAATTAGAATAAGCAAGATAGAGAGAATATTATATACTCTTTAAACTTTATAGCTTAAGTAGACATATGTAAGTTTCTAAAACATTATAAATAGGATAGAATAGTAAACTTATACATGTCTACTTTTTTTATGAAAATTTAGTGGTATAATTTAATTATTAAGTAAATTATATGAATTGAAATAGATGAATATATAAGAGGTGTTTATATGGAATTAAATAATAAAAAACTTACACAATTATCAACAAGATGTGGCTGTGCTGGTAAGTTTACTCCAGAAGGATTAGCAAAGGTTTTAAGTCATATAGAAGCCAAAGCAGAAGATAGAGATCCAAATTTAATTGTAGGATTTGATAAATCAGATGATGCTGGTGTTTATAAAATATCAGATGATTTGGCATTAGTTCAAACAGTAGATTTTTTTACTCCAGTTGCAAATGATCCATATACATTTGGACAAATAGCTGCAACGAATGCCTTAAGTGATGTTTATGCAATGGGTGGAAAGCCATTAACTGCATTGAATTTAGCTTGTTTTTCAGCCACTATAGGACCAGAAATATTAGCAGAGATATTAAAAGGTGGGGCTGATAAGATAAGAGAAGCAGGAGCAACAATAGCTGGTGGACACACAATTACAGATGAAGAAATAAAATATGGAGTTTCAGTTACAGGAATAGTAGATCCAAAGAAAGTAGTAACGAATTCAGGAGCTAAAGAGGGTGATGTTCTTATATTAACAAAGCCTATTGGGTGTGGAGTTTTAACTACAGCTTTAAAGATAGAATTTATTACAGATGAGGAATTTGAAGAAGCAGCAAATGTAATGTCAACTCTTAATAAAATTGCCTCAGAAGAAATGCAAAAAGTAGGAGTTAATTCTTGTACTGATATTACAGGCTTTGGGTTTATTGGACATGCATATGAAATGGCAAATGGAAGTGAAGTTGAAATAGAAATAGATAGCAAAAAAGTACCTATAATGAATAAAGTAATAGATTTAATAAAAGAATATTGTCTTCCTAGTGGAGCATATTCTAATGAAAAATATTTTGAAGAATGGGTAGATTTTAGTCCTGAAATTTCTGAACAAATGAAACTTGCACTTTTTGATCCACAAACATCAGGGGGATTACTAATTTCAGTTGAAGAAAGTAAAGCTAATGAGCTATTAGAAAATATAAATAGCAGAAGTAAAATAAAAGCAGAAATAATAGGTAGAGTTGTTAAAAATGGAAGTAATGAAAATATAATCACAGTAATATAGATAAAAAATGAGTGAAGATTAAAGTCTTCACTTATTTTTATTATAAAAATTTTAAGTAATATATTAAAAATTATCAATATTAAGGCATATTTATACAGTATTTATAGATAAAACACTATGAAATCTAAAAATTAATAAAAATATGTTCAAATATTTAACAGATATACTATTTATTATATAATTATATTAAAAGAATAAATTATGCAAATAAAAATTAATTATGAATGGGAGATAAATTTAATTGAATTTAAAGGAAATTATAGGTATAAAAAATAATTCTATAATATCTATAGTTGGATGTGGTGGAAAAACAACTTTAATGTATTCATTAGCTAATGAACTTAAAACTTATAATAAAGTTTTAGTTTCAACTACAACTAAAATTTTTAGCCCAACAAAAGATGAAGTGGATTATTTAGCTATTGGTGAAAAAGAATACAATTCTATGAAAGTTAATATGAAAAATGGAGTATATGCATATGGAAAATCTATAAGTAAAGAAAATAAACTTATAGGTATAGAAAAAAAATTTATAAAAACGTTAACAAAGGATTTTAAATATATATTATTAGAATCTGATGGCTCTAAAAGAAAACCAATTAAGGGATGGAATGATACTGAACCAGTAATTTGTAAAGAAACGAATTTAACTATAGGAGTTATGACTGTTGAATCATTAGGGTTAGAAATAAATGATGATAATGTACATAGGGTATGTGAATTTAATAGCCTTACTAATAGTTTTCCAGGAGAAATTATAAATATAAATCATTTTCTAAAAGTAATATTTAATAATGATGGTCTATTTAAATACTCTAAGGGGAAAAGAATATTATTTCTAAATAAGATGGAAAAGATCGATGAAAATAATTTAAAGTTACTTATTAAAGAAATTATTAAAAGAAATGAAAAGGACAAGCTATTAGACAAAATAATATATGGAAGCTTAAAAAATAAAATTTATAACAAAATTATCTAATTAATGGTTTATAGGTTATAGATTAGATGATAGTAAATATTAGTTATATTTGCTTAAGTAAAATGATAAAGTTGAAATCATATATTTATTTTAATATAAATCATAAGAAAGATGGTGAAAACTATGGATTTAGGGACTGTAATAGTAAGAGGTGGTGGAGACATAGCATCTGGAACAATACAAAAGTTATATAGAAGTGGATTTAATGTATTAGTTTTAGAAATAGAAAAGCCAACAGCAATTAGAAGAAATGTGGCATTTAGTGATGCTATATATAATGAAGAAGCTATGGTAGAAGGAATAAAAGCAATTCATGTATATAATTTGAATGATATAAATAATGCATTTAAAAATAAATATATTCCAATAGTGGTTGATGCTAAGGGAGATTTTATTAATAAAATTAAACCATTTGCAGTAGTAGATGCTATATTAGCTAAAAAAAATTTAGGAACAAATAAAAATATGGCACCAATTACAATAGCACTAGGACCAGGCTTTGAAGCAGGTGTTGATGTTGACGTTGTTATAGAAACAATGAGAGGACATAATTTAGGAAGATTGATATTTGATGGATATGCAATGCCTAATACTGGTGTCCCAGGAGAAATAGCTGGATATTCAAAAGAAAGAGTAATATATAGTGAAGCAAATGGAATTATAAAAAATTTAAAATCTATAGGTGACATAGTTAAAAAGGATGAAGTTTTAGCCTTAATAGATAGTCATAAAGTATTGGCACCTATAGATGGGTTACTTCGAGGACTTATAAAAGATGGCACAATGGTTGAAATAGGATTAAAAATAGGAGATATAGATCCAAGACTTAAAGAAATAGATAATTATACTACAATTTCAGATAAAGCTAGAAACATAGGAGGAGGTGTGCTAGAAGCTTTATTAATGATTAAAGATAAAAAAGGTATATAAAACCTTTATTAATTATAATTGTGTATAAAAATAATTGCTAATTAAAGTATAAGAATTATACAAGGAAGGTATTGATTTAATGATAACAGCTGGAATAATAACTGTTAATGATAAAGGATATAAAGAAGAGGATGATTATAGAGGGAGAATAATAAAAAGATATTTAGAAAATAGAGGATATCAAATATTAAAATATAAGATTTTAAAAAGTAATCAAGTAGATTTAGAAAATGAAATGAAGTATATGAGTGATAAATTAAAAGTGAATTTAATACTGACAACAGGAGGAATTGCATGCCGTCCTACAGATATTGTTCCAGAGGCAACCAAAAATGTAATTATGAAAGAAGTAAACGGTATTGCAGAAGGAATAAGATATTATAATTTGCAAATGAGTAAAAATGTAATGCTATCAAGAGGGGTTTCTGGTATTAGAGGAGAGACATTAATAGTTAATTTACCTGAGAATCCTAAGTATTTAATTTCATCATTAGATTTTGCTTTAGAAACCATTGAATATGGAGTAGAAATGGTAATTAATAAAATAAAAGATTGTGTTATATGATAGAAGAGGTGAACATATGAAGGTTATAGATGTAAGAGAAGCTATAGGATGTACTTTATGTCATGATATTACTAAAATAGTTCCAGGAGAATTTAAGGGTGTAGCCTTTAAAAAGGGACATATAATTGAAGAAAAGGATATAGATGAGCTTTTATCAATAGGAAAAGATCATATTTATATATGGGATGAAGATGAAAATTTAGTTCATGAAAATGAGGCAGCAGAATTTCTTAAGGATATATGTGCAGGTAATGGATTAACTTTTTCAGAAGTTAAGGAAGGAAAAATTGAGTTTTTTGCTGCTATAGATGGCTTGCTTAAAATAGATTTAGATTTGCTAGTTGAACTAAACTCTATAGATGAAATTATTTTATCAACTATTAAAAATAATACAGTTGTCAAAAAGGGAGACAAAATTGCAGCAACTAAGGTTATTCCATTAGCAATTAAGAAAGAAAAGTTATTTGAAGCTCAAAGTGTCACAAGTAAAAAGATAATAAATGTTATTCCAATTAAACCAAAAAAAGTTGCAATAGTTACAACTGGAAATGAAGTTTATTATGGAAGAATAAAGGATGCATTTAAGGATGCTATAGAAAAAAGAGTATATCCATATGGTTGTGAGATTGTTGGACAAACAATAATAAAAGATAATTTAGAAGAAATAAAAGAAGCAATAAATTATTGGCTAGAAAATGGTGCAGAAATGATTCTTTGTACTGGAGGAATGTCAGTTGATGCTGATGACTTAACTCCTAAAGCAATAAGAGAAATTGGAGCAGAAATTGTTTCTTATGGAACGCCTATTTTTCCAGGTGCAATGTTTTTAATTTCTTATAAAGGGAATATACCAATATTAGGATTACCAGGAGGAGTAATCTTCTCTAAAGGTACTACTTTTGATGTAATATTACCAAGAGTTTTAGCTGGAGAAAAGTTAACTAAGAACGATATAGCAAGCTATAGCCATGGAGGTTTATGTATTATTAATGATTACATATAGGTAATAATAAGGATTTAAAATTTTAATAATATATAGTTTGAGCTATAATTAAAATATAATATAAAACAAAGTATAGTAGATTATAAAATAAAGAGGTGGCAGTATGAATATTATAGATTGTAAGGGGCTAGCATGTCCTATGCCTGTTATAAAAACAAAAAAATATTTTGATTTAGAAGATTCAAAGGAAACTTTAGTAATAGTAGATAATGAGGTTGCTAAAAACAATATATTAAGATTAGCTAAAGGGTTAAAGCTAAATAGTAGTTTTGAAGAAGAAAATGGATTATATACAATTCAATTATCAAAAGGTGAATTTACTAAAATAAATCAAGAAGTATATCAAGAAGAAATTGTTAATAAGACAGTTGCTCCAACCATATTAGTTTCATCAAATTTACTTGGTAATGGTGATGATAGATTAGGGGAAACTTTAATGAAAGTTTACATTAATACTTTGGCAGAAGCAGAAGTATTACCAGAAATTTTAATGTTTATAAATGGTGGAGTAAAGCTAACTTGCTCTGGATCAGACGTTTTAGATAGCTTAAATTCTATGAGAGAAAAGGGTGTAAACATAATAAGCTGTGGAGCATGCCTTGATTTCTATAACTTAAAGGAAGAACTTAAAGTTGGAGAAATAGGAAATATGTATCAAATTATAGACTTAATGAACAAAAGCAGAAATACTATAAAACTATAGAGAAATGAAAGAATGAAAAAATGAAAGAGTGAAAGAATTAAGGAAAAAATCCTCGAAGGATTTTTAAATAGAAAATGCGGTGCATTTATATTCTTTAGTTTTGCGTAGCAAAACAACCTTAATTCTTTCATTTTTTAATTCTTTTATTTTTTCATCTATACATTTCATATTTTAATAGTATAAAGTTATTAGGTTTGGTAAATTTTATAAGACACAAAGGGGATCACGTTTTAGTTTTACCCCCATTATGTAGACAATCTATTTAATAGCATTGTTTAATTTTGTGATTGAATTTTTCGTAAAGTTTAATCATGTCTAGCTCTGTTGAATAAATTCCAACTTCATCTATTGGTATCCATTTAACACCGCTATTTTCATCCTCTTTTATAATAAGCTCATCATTTTCATCAGCTTCTAATAAATAAGCAACTGATAAATGTAAGTGTGAAGCTATTTCTTTACCTCTTTTTGTATGTGCAGGAACAGGTAAAACATCTAGTGAAAAAATCTTATTATCTAATGCTTTGATATTTTTAACACCTGTTTCTTCTTTAGCTTCTTTTATAGCTACATAAAGTAAATCTTCATCCCCATCAGCATGTCCACCAGTCCAAGACCAAGAGTTATATATGTTATGATAAATCATAAGGACTTTAGTTTTATCTTTATTCACTATATAACCAGAACTAGTGATATGAGCAAGAGGGTTTTCCCTAGTTAAAAGATTATTAAAACTATCTATTGCATATAAAATTGCTTCTTTATCTGATTCTTCTTGCTTAGTATAAGGTGTATATCTTTTTATTTCTTCTATCCAACTCATAAATTTCTCCTTTGAATTACAAATTTTATTAATTTTAATTATATAACAAAATATGTGATTAAACTATTAATATATAGAAAAATAAATATGTAACATATGAAAATACAGTCGAATAAAATATATAGATGTAATATATATAATAGAAACATCATTATAATTTAAGTTCAGGATGTAAGAGAGGATACAAAATGCAAATTGGTATAAGGGCATTAGACGAGAGCTTGAGCTTGCAGAAAAAAAAGCACCCTCTTATACACTGTATCTCTAATTCAGTTTCAGCAAAGGATTTAGCACAAGGAATTTTATGCTATAATGGTAACCCTATAGTTGCTAATTCTACTGAAGAAGCACCAGATGTAACTTCTAAATGTGATTGTCTATTAATTAATTTAGAAGATTTAAATGGAGCAATAGTAGAGACAATGGAAAAATCAATTAGAGTAGCAAGACGAAAAGGTATTCCTATAGTTTTAGATATAACTGGAGTTAATTTTTCTTTTTTTAGAAAGGAAATAGCATTAAGATTCATAAATAGATACAATATAAATGTTGTTAAGGGAAAGTTAGAGGAATTTAAAGTATTAATCCAAAGTGATGATAAATTAAAGAGCAATGACTTTACTTTATCAAAGGTAAAAGAAAATATAGAGGTTAGAGTGAGCTTAAGAAGTTTTTCGAAAAGATATAACATCATAGTAGTTGTTCAATATGAGGATTATTATTTAACCGATGGCTTTAGTGAATTTTATTTAGAAGGTGATCAAGAGCGGTTTAATAATATACTTGGTATTGAAGTAATATTATGTGGATTAATTTCTGTAGGGGTTGCATCTGCAAGCAACAATGAGCAAATATTTAGAGCCGTCTTAGTTGCTATTATGACTATAGCAGTAAGTGAAAAAACAGCTGTACAAAAGAACTTAGAACCTGAAAAAAAAATATGGTTAAAAGAGTACTTATTAGATGAAATAGAGAATATAAATGCAGATAAGTTAAATAGATTAGCAAAAGTTGAGTATTCATTTGTAAGATAAAAAATGATTAGAAATAATGAAAAAGCTTTGGAAAAATCCAAAGCTTTTTTGGTTGCGGGAGCAGGACTTGAACCTACGACCTTCGGGTTATGAGCCCGACGAGCTGCCAACTGCTCCATCCCGCGATATTAAGTTACTAATTTTAATTAGTAAACTAAGTATATCATTATTATAACAGAAAGTAAAGGAGAATATGTTAAAATTTTTAGAATATTTTTTAAAAAACTACTTGAAAAACGTTTACAGATAGTTTATTATATAGTTAACCGATTTAGTAAACCGATTTACTAAAAATAATTGTTAGGAGAGAGATTTATGAATAAGATATGTGTACTTGGAAGCATGAATATGGATTTAGTTTTAAAGGTTAAGTATATACCACAAGTAGGAGAAACTATTTTATCAAAATCTTTTGAAAAGATATCAGGTGGAAAGGGAGCAAATCAAGCAGTAGCTGCTAAGAGAAGTGGCTCAGAAGTAACAATGATATCTAAGATAGGTAAAGATGATAATGGCCTAATACTTAAAAATAAATTAAAAGAAGATAATATAGATGTAAGTTTTATATATGAAGATGAAAAAGAAGCAACTGGAATGGCAATTATAATGGTAAATGAAAATGGAAATAATTCAATAATAGTTGTTCCAGGATCAAATATGACAATAAATGAAGAAGAAATTGATAAATCAGAAAAGGCATTAAAAGAAAGTGATATATTGATATCTCAATTTGAAACACCAGAAGAAATTACTTTAAAAGCATTTAAAAAAGCTAAGGAGTTTGGAAAAGTAACAATATTAAATCCTGCACCAGCTAAAAAAATAGATGAAGAGCTTTTAAAGGTAACAGATATTATAGTTCCAAATGAAACAGAAGCAGAAGTTTTAACTGGTATAAAAGTAGAAAATTTAGAAGATGCAAAAAAAGCAGCAGAAGTTTTCTTAAATAAGGGAGTTAAATTTGTAATTATAACTTTAGGCTCAAGAGGAGCAGCAGTAATAGGAGAAGATTTTAGTGAAGTAGTTCCTGCATTTAAAGTAAATGCAATTGATACAACAGCTGCTGGAGATAGCTTTATAGGAGGATTAAGTTCAAAATTAGATGTTAAAAGCCTTAATAAAGAAAATCTTATAAAAGCAGTGACATTTGGAAATAAGGTTTCATCAATAGCAGTTCAAAGAAAAGGAGCACAACCTTCAATACCATATTTAAAAGAAGTGGAAGAGGTTTATGGAGAGGAGTAATACAAATGAGAAAAACATCATTATTAAATAGTAATTTAAGTTCGGTAATATCAAAAATGGGACACACAGATATGTTAGCAATAGGAGATTGTGGATTACCAATCCCGAGTGTAACTGAAAGAATAGATTTAGCATTAATAAACGGAATACCAACATTTATACAAACTTTAAAAGCAACATTAGAAGAACTACAAATAGAAGAAGTAATATTAGCTAAGGAAACAGAAGATATAAGTCCAAAGCTTTTTGAAGAAATAAAAGATATTATAGGCGATGTGAAGATAACATTTGTATCTCATGAAGAGCTAAAAAGAAGCTTAAAGGAATGCATGGCAGTAGTTAGAACAGGTGAACAAACACCTTATGCAAATATAATTTTAAAATCAGGAGTTGTATTTTAGTTAAGGAGGGTATTTATATGAGTAAAAGAATACCAATGCTAAGAATGGAGGGGGTATCTAAGATATTCCCAGGGGTTAAGGCCCTAGATAATGTTGATATAACAGCTTATGGAGGAGAAGTTACAGCTTTAATGGGCGAAAATGGAGCTGGTAAGTCTACACTAATGAAGATATTAAGTGGAGTTTATCAAAAGGATGAAGGTAAGGTATTTATAGATGGAGTAGAGGCACATATAAAAGGAATAAAATCAGCAGAAGAATATGGAGTTACTATTATCCATCAAGAAATGAGCGTTTTAAATAATTTAACAGTTGCAGAAAATATATTTTTAGGAAATGAAAAATTTCATAAGTTCACAGGAAAAATAAATAAAAAGGAACTTGTGGAAAGAAGTAAATTATTCTTAGATCAAATAGGTGCAAATATAAATCCTAATACTCTTGTTTCTAGCCTTAATGTTGGAGAAAAACAAATGGTAGAAATAGCAAAGGCTTTAACTAAGAATGCAAGAGTAATAATAATGGATGAGCCAACTACAGCTTTAACAGAAGTAGAAACTAAGAATTTATTTAAGGTAATAGATAGTTTAAAGAAAAAAGGTATTGCAATAATTTATATATCCCATAGGATGGAAGAAATATTTGCTATATGTGATAGAGTTGAAGTTCTTAGAGATGGAAAATATGCAGGAAATGCCTTAATAAAAGATATTGATAATGATAAATTAATTTCAATGATGGTTGGAAGAAAAATAGAAGATCAATTCCCTTACAGAGAAGTAAAGAGTGGAAAAGACATTTTAGAAGTTATGAATCTTAACGCAAATGTTGGAATAAAAGATATAAGCTTTAATGTAAAAGAGGGAGAAATCTTAGGAATAGCTGGTCTTATGGGGTCAGGAAGAACAGAAGTTGCAAAAACAATATTTGGAGAATATAAGAAGACTTCAGGATCTATAAAAATAAAAGGAAAAGAAGTTAATATAAAGAATATTCAAGAAGCAATAGATAATGGAATTTGTTATCTATCAGAGGATAGAAAAAAAGAAGGATGTGTTTTAAGTTTATCTGTAGCTGAAAATATGATTTTATCTAATTTAAAAAAATATGAAAGCAAAATGATGTCTATAGATAAAAATAAAGCAATAAAAGATGTTGATTATTATATAGATAAAATTAAGATAAAAACACCAAATAGAGATCAATTAATAAAAAATTTAAGTGGAGGTAATCAACAAAAGGTTATACTTGCAAAATGGCTTATGTTATCTCCAGAAGTACTAATAATAGATGAACCTACAAGAGGGATAGATGTAGGAGCAAAGAAGGAAATATACGAATTACTAAATGAACTTAAAGCATCTGGAAAGGCAATAATAATGATATCTTCAGATTTGCCAGAAGTTTTAGGAATAAGCGATAGAATACTTGTTATGAGTGAAGGAAGAATATCAGGAGAATTAAAAAGAGAAGAAGCTTCACAAGAAAGCATAATGAAATTAGCTGTTGGAATGAATAAATAGTTGGGAGGATACAATTATGAATATTAATATAAAAGAAACTGCATCTAAATATAAATCTCTTATAGGGCTAGTGTTACTATGTGCGATAATTACATTTGTTACACCATCATTTTTATCACTATCAAATATTACTAATGTTTTTACACAAGTTTCAGTTAATGCAATAATTGCAGTAGGTATGACTTTTGTTATCTTAACTGGTGGAATAGACTTATCAGTTGGTTCAACTTTAGCAATTAGTGGAGCATTATCAGCATCAATAATTAAATCAACAGGAAGTGTTACATTAGCAATAATAGTTGCGGCATTAGTTGGTATAGCAATTGGTTTAGTAAATGGACTTTTAATATCAAAAGGTAAGTTACAAGCATTTATAGCAACACTTGCAACAATGACAATATTTAGAGGTGCTACTTTAGTATTTACAAATGGAACTCCAATTTCTAAGTTACCAGAAAAATTTGTTAATATAGGTAATGGAAAAATAGGATTTATGCCAATTCCAGTTATAATCACTGTAATCGTTTCTATAATAGCAATTTATGTTTTATCACAAACAAGATTTGGTAGATATCTTTATGCACTAGGTGGAAATGAAGATTCAGCTAGACTATCAGGTATAAATACAGATAAAATTAAGACTTTAGTATATGTAGTTTCAGGTTTTGCATCATCAATAGCAGGGGTAATTATAACTAGTAGAATAGCATCAGCTTCACCAAATGCAGGAACAAGTTTTGAATTAGATGCAATAGCAGCAGTTGTTATTGGAGGTACATCACTAGCAGGTGGAGAAGGTAAAATAACAGGAACATTAATTGGTGCTCTTATCATAGGTGTATTAAACAATGGATTAAACTTAATGAACGTATCACCATTTTATCAATCAATAGTAAAAGGATTAGTTATCTTAATAGCAGTATTATTAGATAAAAAGAGCAGAAAGAAAGCATAATTGAAATAGGAGGAGATAACATGAAAGGTATAAAAAAGATATTAGCATTTTCTCTAGTAGCCATAATTTCAATGAGTTTCTTTATGGGATGCTCAAATAGAAATAGTGACAAAAAGGTTGGGATAGTTTTATCCACTTTAAATAATCCTTTCTTTGTTAGTATGAAAGAAGGGGCGGAAAAAGAGGCAGAAAAGCTAGGCTTTGAGTTAATAGTTTTAGATTCACAAAATGACCCAGCTAAAGAAAGATCAAACGTAGAAGATTTAATACAGCTTGGTGTAGTGGCTTTATTAATAAACCCAACAGATAGTGATGCTGTTGTTAAATCAGTAGAAGTTGCAAATGAAGCAAATATACCAGTAATTACTTTAGATAGACAATCAAATGGAGGAGAAGTTACAAGTCATATAGCTTCAGATAATATAAAGGGTGGAGCTATGGCAGCAGAATTTGTTTTAGAAAAGCTTGGAACTGAAGCTAATATAAATGTAGTTGAACTTCAAGGTATCCCAGGAGCATCAGCAACTAGAGATAGAGGAGCAGGTTTTCATAGTATCTTAGATGATAAAACAAATGTTAAGTTTGTTTCAAGTCAAGCAGCAGATTTTGATAGACAAAAGGGTTTATCAGTAATGGAAAATATACTACAAGGAAACTCAGATGTTCAAGTAGTATTTGCTCATAATGATGAAATGGCTCTTGGAGCGGCTAAGGCTATTGGAACAAGTAATGTTAAGGCAATGGTTATTGGTTTTGATGGAAACGAAGATGCCTTAGATGCAGTTGAAAAAGGAGAAATGATTGCAACTGTTGCACAGCAACCAGATTTAATTGGTGCATTAGGAGTTGAATTAGCATTAAAAATATATAATGGGGAAGCTGTAGATAAAGAAATTGCAGCTGATCTAAAAATTGTTAGTAATCAAAATTATTAGTAAATTTGTCAAATAAATATTAGTAAATTATGATATAATCTTATATGTAAGACTGCAATAAGGAGTGGAATTTATGAGCAAGGTAACTCTTCTAGATATCGCAAAATATGCAAATGTATCTAGGACCACAGCATCGATGGTATTAAATAATAAAGATATAAATGTATCAGAAGAAACAAGAAATAGAGTTTTAGAAGCAGCAAAAGAACTTAACTATATACCCAATTCATTAGCAAGAAGTTTAAGTACGAAAAAAAGTTATACCATAGGTTTTGTTATTCCAGATATAGAAAATCCATTCTTTGCAGAGATGGCAAAAGCTATTGAAATAGAAGCAGAAAAACATGGATATAGTATAATCTTATGTAATACATTCAATAGTAGTAGAAAAGAAGAAGAATATATAAGATTATTAATAAGTAAACTAGTTGACGGAGTAATAATCGTAGCAAGTGGTAAGAAAAGTAATTCTATAAATATGCTAAAATCTAATGAAGTACCATTTGTTGTTGTTGATAGGCACATTGATGAAGAAGAAAATGTAAATGGTGTCTTTTGTGATAACGAAGAGGGAATAAAAATAGGTTTGGATTATTTAATAGGAAAAGGATATAAGAATATAGCTTTTGTAGGAGCAACTCAAAATGAAGTAAGCTCAAATTCAAGACTTAGATACTTTGAAAAAATATCTAAGGAGTATAATATTTTTAATGAACTTTTATTAGAAGAGGATGAAATTTCATTACAAGGGGGAATAAATGCAACTGAAAGACTCATGGTGAAAAATAATAATATTGATGTAATATTTTATAGTAGTGATATTATGGCTATTGGTGGAATTAAGTGCCTCATTAGAAAAGGCTTAAAAGTACCAGAAGATATAGGAATATTAGGTTATGATAATATAGGAATATGTTCTTATATAGAACCAGAGTTAACTACAATTGCACAACCCATTTATAATATGGGAAGGGAAGCTTTTAATTTATTAATGGATGTTGCAAGTAATAATAGTAGAAAAAATATTATTAATTTAAAACCGTATTTAGTGGAAAGAAAAACAGTAAAATAGATTAGGTGGTGTAAAATATGAATAAAGAAAATTTAATTTCTATCTCTAAGAATGTTAGAAAAAATATAATAGAAATGCTTTGTGAATCAAAATCTGGACATCCAGGTGGATCATTATCTTGTGCAGATATATTAACATATTTATATTATGAAAAGATGAATATAGATGTAAGCAATCCTAAGTGGGAGCAAAGAGATAGATTTGTATTAAGTAAAGGACATGCAGCTCCAGCACTTTATTCAGTGTTAGCTGAAAAAGGATTTTTCCCTAAGGAAGAATTAAAAACTTTAAGAAAAACAGGTGGATTACTTCAAGGACATCCAGATTCTAAGCATGTTCCAGGAGTTGATGTTTCAACAGGATCACTTGGACAAGGAATATCTAATGCTGTAGGAATGGCTTTAGGATTAAAAGCTCAAAATAATAATGCTAGAGTTTATGCAGTATTAGGAGATGGAGAACTTCAAGAAGGTTTAGTTTGGGAAGCTTCAATGGCAGCTGCTCATTATAAATTAGACAACTTAGTTGCAATAGTTGATTTTAATGGATTACAAATAGATGGTAAAAACGAAGAAGTTATGGGAATTAGTCCTTTAGATGAAAAGTTTAGAGGTTTTGGATTTAACGTAATTGAATGTGATGGACATGACTATGAAGAATTAGATAAAGCTTTTAAAAATGCAGAAGAAACAAAGGGCAAGCCAACTGTAATAATAGCTAAAACAGTAAAAGGTAAGGGTGTTAGCTTTATGGAAAACCAAGCAGGATGGCATGGACAAGCACCTAACAAAGAACAAACAGAACAAGCTATTACTGAAATCATGAAGTAGGAGGTATTTATAATGGGTAAGGCAACAAGAGAATCATATGGAATGGCTCTAGTAGAATTAGGAAAAGAAAATGAAAAAGTTGTAGTTCTTGATGCGGATCTTTCTAAGTCAACAAAAACATGTGATTTTAAAAATATGTTTAAAGATAGATTTTTTAATGCAGGTATAGCAGAGCAAAACTTAATGGGAATGGCAGCAGGTTTTGCTAATGTAGGAAATATACCATTTGCTAGTACTTTTGCAGTATTTGCAACAGGTAGAGCATTTGAAGTAATAAGAAATTCAATATGCTATCCAAAAATGAATGTTAAAATAGCTGCAACTCATGCAGGAATAACAGTTGGAGAAGATGGTGGTTCACACCAATCTGTTGAAGATATTGCACTTATGAGCGCACTTCCAAATATGACTGTAATAGTACCAGCAGATCATAGAGAAGCTATGCAAGCTACAAAAGCAGCAGCAAATTTTGTGGGACCAGTATATTTAAGATTTGGTAGATGTAATACAGAAGATATATTTGACGATAATTATAAATTTGAAATTGGAAAAGGTGTAGAGCTTAGAGAAGGAAATGACGTAGCTATAATTGCTACTGGAATGATGGTTCAAAAAGCAATAGAAGCATCTGATAAATTAAAAGAAGAAGGAATAAATGCTAGAGTTATTAATATTTCTACTATTAAGCCAATAGATAAAGAATTAATAATAAAGGCAGCAAAAGAAACAAAAGGAATAGTTACGGCTGAAGAACATTCAATAATAGGTGGACTTGGAGCAACAGTTTCTCAAGTTGTAACAAGCAATCATCCTACAATAGTTAAAACAATAGGAATAAAAGATACATTTGGTGAATCAGGAACTCCTGACGAACTAATGAAAAAATATGGCTTAACAAGTGATGAAATAATAAAAGCTGTAAAAGAAATTATTTAATATATAAGGTTAAAATAAGAATTTAGTATTTATATAATTTACTTAAATGGAAAAGATACCTCAATTTACATAGGTATCTTTTTTATTGTATGGGGAAATATAATATTATTAAAATTACAATAAGTTATGAAAAGGAGTTACTGATAATAAGTAAAATCTATAACTTATGAATTAAGTCAAAAAAGTTCCTTTAGACAAGCTTTGTTAATAATTGTATTAAAATTAATTTTGTAATAACTAAAAAATCATAAACTTCATATTAAATAGAAAATATATTTTATATTTTTTAGAATACAATTTAAAAATTTGCAATATTATGATAAATTATAAGTAGAGGAATTATTTAGGGGGACAGTCGTAATGGATGTTATAATATATAGACTAGTTTTAAATTACTTAGATGAAAAAGTAACAAGTGACCTGAAGGATGAATTTATAAATGCATCATTACATTTTAATATAAATAATGATATTTATAAAGAGTATTCACCAGTACAAATTGAATGCATGATAAATAAAATATCATCAGAAGAAATAATAGATTATGTTGAGTTATGTTCAGTATATGGCTATATATTATGTAGAGCTATAGAACAAAATAAACTTAATTCTGAAGATAGAATAGAAGTTCTTCAAATAGCTTTAGAAATAAGTAATTCAATTACAAATTATTTAAGAGGGACAATAAATGAAAATGAGTTATTTGGAAAATTGTTAAATATAACAAAAAAACTTAATTTAACTAAGGAACAAAATGAAAAGGTAATTAAAATGTTAAATTAAGATTTATGTAAAGGTTAACGTTATATTTTGCGAAGCAAAATAGTGAAGAGTGAAATAGTTAATAGGGAAAAAGTTAAGGAGAAAATCCTTACAGGATTTTTTAAAATAAAAGGTGCTTTGCACTTATAGATTAAATTTTGCGTAGCAAAATATCCTAAGCTTTTCACTCTTTAACTCCTAACTTTTCACTAATAAATTGCTTCGCAATTTACAACTAAGGCGAAGATAAATAGATATGTAAAGAAGTATTAGATATATGCTTATTTCACAGTCTATTTATCTTCGCTATTGTTATATTACGGCATAAATAGCGAAGAATGAAGAGTGAAAGAGTTAAGGGGAAAATCCTAAGGATTTTTGAGTGTAAAATGCTTTGCATAACTTCAATTTAAGTTTTGTATAGGCAAAACATCCACAATTCTTTCATTTTTTAATTTTTTCATTAATAAAGTGTGTTTTAATAGTTAAAAAATATGGTAGAATTTTAAGGAGAAAGGAGTGATTAACATTATGAATAAAGCAATGGAAGTTTTAGAAAAATACTTTGGATATAACTCCTTTAGAGAAGGGCAAAGTGAAATAATATCAAATATTCTAAGGGGAAGGGATAGCCTTTGCATTATGCCAACTGGTGGAGGAAAGTCAATTTGCTATCAAATTCCTGCTTTAATTTTTAATGGAATTACTTTAGTTATATCTCCTTTAATATCTCTAATGAAGGATCAAGTTGATTCAATTAATGATATAGGAATAAAGGCAGAATATATAAATAGTACTCAAAGTTTAGATGAAATAAAAGAAATATTAAAAAGATGCTATGATGGAGAAGTTAAACTTTTATATATAGCACCAGAAAGATTAGAAAGTGAATACTTCAATAAGATGTTAAGAAAGCTTTGGATAAGTCAAGTTGCAGTAGATGAAGCACATTGTGTTTCTATGTGGGGACATGATTTTAGAAAAAGTTATAGATATATAGCTCCTTTTATAAAAAGCTTAAATGTTAGGCCTGTAGTTACTGCATTTACTGCTACAGCAACTACAGAAGTAAGAAAAGATATTTTGAACCTTTTAGAACTTATTAATCCATATGCATATTTAGGAAGTTTTAATAGGGAAAATTTATCAATATGCGTACATAAGGAAGAAGATAAAGCTGAGTTTGTAAAAGATTATATAAGAAATCATGAAGAGGTTTCAGGAATAGTTTATTGTGCAACTAGAAAAGAAGTTGATGCTTTATACTATTACTTAAAAGAAAGAGGAATAGAAGTAGTAAAGTATCATGGTGGATTAAAAGATGATGAAAAAAATTATTATCAAGAAGAGTTTTTAAAAGATAATTTCAATGTAATGATTGCAACAAATGCCTTTGGTATGGGAATAGATAAGTCCAATGTAAGATATATAATACATTTTACTCTATGTAAGAATCTTGAAAATTATTATCAAGAAATAGGTAGAGGAGGTAGAGATGGAGAAAAAACAGAATGTCACCTTCTATATAATAGGGAAGATATAAGAACATTAGAATATTTAATATACACTACAGTAGGTAATACGAGAAAAGAAATTGAAATAAAAAAACTACAAAGTATGGTTGATTTTTGTGAATCTGATAAATGTTATAGAAGCTTTATTTTAAATTACTTTGGAGATAAAGATGCAAAACCTTATTGTAATAACTGTAGCAACTGTTTAAATAATGAAGAACTTAGAGATTTTACAATAGAAGCTCAGATGATTTTATCATGTGTATATAGAACGAGAGAGCAATATGGAATTTCAGTATTAGTTGATATTTTAAGAGGATTTAAGGGACCTAAGATAATTCAAAATAATTTAGATAAGTTAACTACATATGGAATCATGAAAGAATATAGCAGTAAATTCATAAGAGATTTAATTAAAACTTTATTAGACCTAGGCTATGTTAATTTAAAAGATGGTACATATTCAATGCTAAAATTAAATCCTAAATCAATTCGAATATTAAAATCTCAAGAAAAGGTTATTTGTAAACTAAGTGAAGATATTGAAGAAAAGATTGAAAATAAAGACTTATTTAATAAGCTAAAATTGTGGAGAAAAGAAAAAGCTAATATTCTAGGAATAAAACCATATATTATATTTTCAGATTCAACTCTTATTGAACTTGCTAACAAAGTTCCAAAAGATAAAGAGCAGCTTCTTAGAATTAGAGGGATGGGAGAAAAGAAATTTGAAAAGTATGGGGATGAAGTTTTAAATATAATAAATAAATGATTGTATAGAAGCCTTCTAAATATCGAAAAAATTTAGAAGGCTTTTTGTTTGCATTAAAATGGAAAAAGTTATGGGGATATGCAGATAAACTATATAATTGTATATTGGATATATCTATTATCATGTATAATAATAGATAGATAGATAGATAGATAGAAGTTATGAAAAATATACTTTTCATATAAAAAGATATTTAGAGTATACAAACTTTTTGTTACTAAAACATGAATTATATTTAAATAATAAAATGAAATAACCTTATAAAAAGAAATAAAAATAAAAATTTAAAAATAATATGTAGAAATATTGCACTTTATACCTTTAGTATGGTAAATTAATAAGGGATGAGTTATATGATAGAAAAATTAATATATAGATTTGTCGACAATTTAAGTGAATATAATAATTATAATGAAGATCAAGTAGAACAAATAAAATATTCTCTAAAAGTTATAGTATATGAACTTATAAAAATAATACTTTTAATTATAATATTTTCAATTTTAGGATATTTTAAAGAAAGTTTATTAATACTTTTTATAATGTCAATTACAAAGCCATTTATTGGCGGTTATCATGAAGATACACAATTAAAATGTTTTACTGTAACATTAGTTTTAATAGTAATTATAATAATTTTATTCGAAAACAATAGATTAAATTTAATTAGTTCAATTATATTAAATTTGATTAGTATATTTTCTGTTTATAATAAGGCACCAATAATAAATGATAAAATGCCTATTACAAGGGAAGACCTTATTAGAAAAAATAGAAAAATTGGAATTATAAATGTAGTATCAATTGCTCTACTATCACTTATTATGTTTAAAGTTAAATGGATTTCACAAATAATAGTTTGGACTATTTTAGTACAAGCTATATTAATGTTTAATAAATATAAAGGGATAGGAGGGAAAGATAAATGAAAATAAAGAAGTGGCTAGGATCATTAATGTTATTATTATCAGCAGTTTTAATAAATGTTGGTCCTACATCTGTAATGAGTGTAGGTGTAGAAGAAATGCCAGATTCAATTAAAAAACTAAGATAGGGGACAAAATATGCTTACTGGATTGATCGATATCATAATTAGTATTATTCAAAGTGTTATGTTTATTATTGCATCAAATTATTGTGTGAATAAACAATATAAAAAAAGTAAACTACAATCAATTATTTTAATAGCAATAACATCATTTTTTGTAATATTTAGTACTTATTTATTAGGAAATTCAAGTTTAGGAATAATAGTAATACATATGGGACAATTATTATTAACAAACTTAATGTTTAAAGATGATAAATTAGGAGCTACTATTGGGTTTAGCATAATATATTCAATAATTGGAATAAGTGCTAATTTATCCTTTGTAATATTCACAATATTTAACAATATTTCAACTTCTGATAATATCTATGCAATTATAATAATTTTGTATTTTCCTCAATTTATTATTTCATATTTTGTATTAAAGAATATGAAGTTTATTTATAAGATAAATTTGATAATTAAATCAAGAGTTTCATCTATAATTACTTTAATAATAGGAACTGTAGTGTTTGATTTTATAATGTCATTTTCACGTATTATTAGTGATAAAGACAATCCAGTATTCAAAGAAATAATTTTTGTATTATTAGGTGGATTTATTATTTTTATTGCTTGGCATTTTATAAATATAGATAAAAATTCCAAGCAAGTATATATATTAAATGAAGAATTAGAAAGTAAGATTAATGAACTGAAAAAAATAAAGCATGATTATGGTTCACAGATTTCATATTTGTATGGAGCATATCTAATGAATAATTATGAAAAATTAGGTGAGTTATTAAAAGGGATAATAGAGGGAAATGATATTTCAACTCAAGTGAAAGTTTTAAGCAATGAGGATTCTATTATAGCTCAAGTAGTTAACTCAACTGATTTAAAAGAAGTAGATGTTCTAATAGATGAAAAGGCTGAATTAAAAGATACTAATATAAGTGAGTTAGAACTTCATAAAATTATTTCTAATATAGTAAGAAATTCTATAGAAGCATTAAAAGGAAGAGGGTTATTAATGATTAATAGTTATTACTCTTATAATCATGTCATAATAAGCCTTCAAAATAATGGACCGGAGATTGATAAGAATATAATTGATAGAATTTTTGAAGAAGGATTTTCTACAAAGAAAAATAAAAATGGAGATAATGGATTTGGATTACATATAGTAAAAGAAATAGTTGATAAAAATAATGGACATATTAGTGTAACAAGTAATAAAGAAGTAACTAAGTTTGTTATAAAACTACCTTTACATATTTAATAGTGATTTAATAGTGAAAAATAAAACATACATAATATGAATAATTAAAAATAGAATGAAAATAATTACTTTAATAAAAATAAGGGGGGAGCTTTTGTACTTCTCCCTTATTTTTATATATTATTAAATTTTATTTTTTTATTAATTCCAGACAGAATTATTCCAATAATCAATAATATAGGAAATATGCTTGAGAATAAAATTCCAATCTTTATATTATCATTAAAAATACTAGATAATCTACCTACAATTGTTGGGCCAAGTGAGCATCCAACATCTCCTGCAAGTGCTAAAAAAGCAAACAGTGCAGTTCCACCCTTCTTTAGTATTGATGAAGATATACTAAAGGTTCCTGGCCATAAAATACCAACTGAAAATCCACAAATACCACAGCCTATAAGAGATAATAATGGCCAAGGTGATAGGGAAATAATAATATAGCTTATAAAGCAAAGCAAACTACAAAATATCATTAATAGTTTTAGATTTATTTTCTCGCCTAATTTGCCATATATTGTTCTAGATATACCCATCATTATTGCAAAAAACATTGGACCTGCTAAATCACCAAGAGCTTTATTACCATTAAGGGTTTTTTCTGCAAAAGTAGATGCCCATTGACTAACAGACTGTTCACTTGCTCCAGCACATATCATTAAAAGTATCATTAGCCAAAATATTTTATTTGAAAGTAATTCTTTAACTGTTAAACTATTTTCACCATCTTCTATTAAATGCAAAATAGGAACTTTTATAAAAAGAAAAATATTAAATATTGGTATTAGGGACCAGAATATTGCAAGGTACTTCCAATTTAAAATTCCAAATACACTAAAAAATATTGTTGATATTAAAACTACAGAAACGTGTCCCCAGCAATAAAAAGAATGCAATAGGCTCATTGCAGCTTCTTTATTATCTGTTGGACATGCTTCTACTATAGGACTTATTAAAACTTCAATTAATCCACCACCAATAGCATAAATCATAACCGAAATTAGTAGTCCAATAAAAGGATCGCTGAAGATTTCAGGAAGAATAGTTAATGATATTAATCCTAGTCCAGCACAAATATGAGCTATTATTACAGAAAGCCTATAGCCTATTTTATCTATAAATCCAGCAGAGAGAAAATCAATTAATAATTGAAATCCAAAATTGAAAGTAACTAAAAAAGTTATTTTTGATATTGGAATATTATAAGATGATTGAAAAGTTAGAAATAATAATGGAATAAAATTATTTATTATTGCTTGTACAATATAGCCAATGAAAGAAGCATACATTGTATGTTTATAAGTAAAAGTCATGTTATCCTCCATTTTATAAATTTAAGTTAAAGATTACAAAGTATATTATATAATAAATGAATATATTTTATTAGTATCATGTTGAAAATATTAACATATTAATAATCATTTGGTAAAATGTATATAATATGAACAATATATGTTGATGTACTTAGCAATGCTTTCAAAAGTATCTTCTTATATAAGTCACTACATAAAGAGTAGAATATTTTATTTAGTGCGCCTTTGGGATATAAAACGCTTAAGATAATTTATGCAAATAAAAATTGAACTGTATAGTTTGATGCTTATTAAAGATAGTGAACAATTCTAAAAGATAAAATAAATACGTTTAGCAATAAAACATTAATAGGGGGAATTATGAAAACAATTGTTATTTACAAATCTAAATCAGGGTATACAGAAACATATGCAAAATGGATTTCAGAAGATTTAAATTGCGATTTAAAAGTAGCTGATGATATAACAATAGAAGAACTTGAAAAATACGATGTAATTATTTATGGTGGCGGACTTTATGCTGTGGGCATTAATGGATTAGAATTAATAAAGAAAAACTATGATTTATTATGTAACAAGAAAATTGTTATTTGGGCAACAGGGGCAAGCACAGGAAGAAAAGAAGAGCTTCAACAAGTATGGAATTATAATTTTAATAAAGAGCAATTAAATTATATTAAAACCTTTTATTTGAGAGGTGGATTTGATTATAAAAAGCTAAACACAGCAGATAAAATTCTAATGAATATGTTAAAAATAAAATTAAGATTAAAAAAACAAAGAACAGAGGATGAACAAAGTATGTTAGATGCATATGATATTGCAGAATATCATTGTAATAAAGAAAATATTAAGGACTTAATTGGGTATGTAAAAGGGTTATATGAGTAACAATTTACTGTTAGGTTGGAATATGGCAAGTTAATTAGTTGAATAACTTGGAATATTGATACTTAAGAAATGAAAACTAATTCACTTTTATTACTTGCTTTTTACTTAGTGTGGAATAGAACTGGTAAAAACCAACCAATTTTTATTATCATAACAATAATAATTTTTTTTGGATTAAACTATATATTAGAATTTTATGCTAGAAAGAAAGGTTATATAGGTACTAAAGAATAATCTTAAAATATTACTAAAAGAAAATTAAATATAAGTTAAAGAGAATACCACTTTATTCAAATGAGAATGTGAGTTTTTAGTTCTCAAGAAAAATATAGAGATTATTATGAAATAGATTTATATTAATAATTTTTATGTAATTAAGTAATATGTAGTAAAAAGAACATATCAATATGAGTTTATTGAGAGATAAAAAATACCGCATACTAACTCCTGAATATTTTTTTAGAGAAAATCCTAATGGAATTTATAAGATGCGAACATATGCAAATACAGATAAAATTAAATAAATATGAGAGTATAAAGTTAATATATTTAAAGAGTTCTAGCATGTATTAAATTAAAATAAAAATTATAATTTAATAAATTATAGAACTTTTTTGTTATGTTAAGATTTATAATATAAAAAGAGAAAATATATGCTTTTAATTTTGATACATTACTTCAATAAGTCTATTAATTATTAACTGCATAAAACATTAATGATGTAGATTATTAATTGAAACATATATATAATATTAAGTATTCTAAAAAAGGAGGGGTGGATATGAATTTAAAGGCTATGATGGACTCAGTTTTAAAGTTAAGTTCTAGTATTTCAAAAAATAATGGAATAGCTTTCTTTAAGAATGGGCTAGTATCTAAGGTTGTAAGTAAAAAGATAAATGATACTTATCATATATATGGTAGAGTTTTAGAAAATAAAGATGAATATAGCACTCATTTAAAGTTTGATTCCAATAATAAAATAATTGATACTAAATGTAGTTGCAATCAATTTGAAGAAAATAGTAAAGAAATGAAGAATTATTTTTGTAGTCATTTAGTAGCAACTATGTATAGATTTTATTATGCAATATTAAATAATAAAGAAAATATTAAAAAAGAAAAAAGTGAAATTAATAAGAGGATATTGAAACTAGATATAAAGATAAAGCAAGTGAAAGTAAATAAAAATGAAGAATATCATTTGGAGTTTAGATCAGGAGAAGAAAATACAATTGCAGTAGAAGCATTAGGAAAATTTTTATTTGATGAAAATAATAAGTTTAATGAAAATGATACTTTAATTATAGATTTTTTTAAGGCAAAATTTAAAGAGAATAAAAGTAGAATTGTAGATAGTAGAAGCTTTGTATTATATAAAAATGAAATTAGAAGCTTTTTGAAGTTAGTAGATAACAATAAGAGTATAGTTTTAACTTATGATTATATGAACTATAATTCAACTATTTATAAGGAAGATATGCCTTTAATATTTACGTTAAAGAAAAAGGGCGAAGCTTTAATAGTAAATCCTCAAAAGAAGAATACAACACCTATTGATGATAAAAAAGAAGTTTGGATATATGATAAGAAAATATATTTACCTACAGAAAAGCAACTAAAATATTATAAGGCAATATATGATAAGTTAGAGCAAAAAGGAAGCTTGATTTATAAAAATACAGAAAATAATTTAAAGAAATTATTATTTATATTAGGTGAAATTTCAAAGGACATAATTATAGATGAAACTGTAAAATTTGAAATAAATAAAGTTAATATTCCAAGATTTTATATAGAAAAAGAAAATGAAAATATATATTGCAGTATTGATATAAATTATGCAAATAGCTTAGATGGCTTGAAAGATAGTAGAGCCAAGGAAAAAATAGAAATGGAGCTAGAAAGATATAAGTTTATAAAGCATAAAGATAAATTTATATTTACAGGAAATGATGAGGATAAATACATATTATTAAGCGAAGGTATAAATAAGTTAAATCAAATTGGAATAGTAACTTTATCTAACGAGTTTGGTGAAATTAAGCTTATAAAATCTAATGATATATTAAGTGAAATAGAAGAAATAGATGATTATTATAAGTTTGATTATAAGATAGATGGGGTAGATTATAACGAAATAGCAGAAATAATGGAACGAATAAAAAATGGAAGTTCATTTTATAAAACTAGAGAAAATAATTTCTTAGATTTAAAGGATATGGAAGTAGTTGAATTTTTTAAAACAATAGAAGAGTTGAATTTATTTAATAATGTTTATAAAGAAGAAATATATGTGGATAAATTTAATTTATTGCATTTAGAAAATAAGATAAAAAATAAAAGAATTCCATTTATAACTGGAGGAGAAAAAATAAATGAATTAATAGATAATTTGAAGAATAAGGAAGAAAAACATGATGTTCCAAAGGATTTAAATGCAAAGCTTAGAGATTATCAAATTAAAGGATATAATTGGCTAAAGTCAATAGAAAACTTAGGCTTTGGTGGAATATTAGCTGATGATATGGGGCTAGGTAAAACTATTCAAACGATAACTTTATTACTTTCAAATAAGAATAAAAAAAGTTTAATTATAACTCCAACTTCTGTTGTGTACAATTGGAAAAGTGAATTTGAAAAATTTGCAGATACTTTAAATGTAGGAGTAATTCATGGAAGTGTTAGTGAAAGAAATAAAGTTAAAGATGAATATAAAGAATATGATGTTTTACTAACCACTTATGGAACTTTAAGAAGTGATTATCAATGGTATGAAGATAAAAAGTTTGATTTTTGTATAATTGATGAAGCTCAAAATATTAAAAATAAAAAATCTAAAATTTCAGAGTTAGTTAAATCAATAAAAGCAAATTGTAAATTAGCTTTAACAGGAACACCAATAGAAAATAATTTGCTAGAATTATGGTCAATATTTGACTTTATAATGCCTGGATATTTATATAATGAAGAAAGGTTTAAAGGTAAGTTTTTAAGTGGAGATGATGAAAGTTTAAAAGAACTTAAAGAACTAATTTCACCATTTATACTAAGACGTTTAAAAGAAGATGTACTAGATGAATTACCATATAAAATAGAAAAAGAATACTTAATACCAATGACATTTAGTCAAAAACAAATTTATAATTCATATATGAAGGAAGTTAAGAAGAAGATTAAGGAAAATAAAAAAATCAAAGACAATAAAATTGTTATATTATCTTATCTTACAAAATTACGTCAGCTTTGTTTAGACCCATCTTTATTAATAGATGATTTTAAAGAAGAAAGTGCAAAAATAAAAGCAGTTAAGGAAATAATAAAAGAAACTATAGATTCAAATAAAAAAATAATTATCTTTTCACAATTTACATCTGTATTAAAAAAGATAGGAAATAAACTAGAAGAGGATGATATTAACTATTTATATTTAGATGGAAGTATTAAAGCAAAGGAAAGAATAAATTTAGTTGATGAATTTAATAATAGAGATAAAAATATATTCTTAATTTCCTTAAAAGCTGGTGGAGTTGGATTGAATTTAACGTCAGCTAGTGTTGTAGTCCACTTTGACCCTTGGTGGAATCCAGCTGTTCAAGATCAAGCAACAGATAGAGCTCATAGAATTGGTCAAAAAAATATAGTTGAAGTAATAAAGCTTATATCTAAAGATACCATTGAAGAAAAGATTATAAAGCTTCAAGAAGAAAAGAAAGAATTAATTAGCAAGATAATAGATGGAGATGCGTTGAGTGGAGAAACGTTAAATACAATAACAGAGGAAGAATTACTAAAACTATTTAGCTGATAGTTATAAATTGCTAATATAAAAGGCTACGATAAATAGATATGCTCCATAAGCTAAATAGCTTAGCAAAGAAGTACTAGGCTCGGAAAAACTGCTATGCCAAGAGTTTTGGTTAACTCGCTGCGCTCAAACAAACCAATAACACTAAGGCCTAGTAGTTCTTCCTTCACCAAGTCTTTCTAATTGCCCGCTATATGCTTATTCCGCATATTCTATTTATCTTCGCCAACTTATATTTATCATTTATAATTATAATCAAAAAAGTTTTAAGGGATAAAGAGTGAAAAAGTTGAATTTAAGTTTTGTATAGTAGGCATTGAATATTTAGTCAAGTTATATGAAATTAGTATAAAATATGATCTACTGAATCTTGTCTGAAATAGATTTACATTAACTTTTCACTCTTCACTAGATCCAGGAGGTGCAGTTTTAATGGATATATATACAATAGGACATTCAAATTATACAGTTGAAAAATTAATAGAAATGTTAAGATATTATGATATTAATTGTGTTGTTGATATTAGAGGAACACCTTATTCAAAATATAATGTGCAATTTGATAAAGAAACTATAAAATATACTTTAACTAAAGCTGGATTTATATATATTTATATGGCTAAGGAGCTTGCAGCAAAAAGAATAAATAAGGTTTCTTATAATGAAGAAGGATATTCTGATTTTGAAAAAGTTATTCATGAGGAAGACTTTATTAAGGGGATTGAAAGATTAAAGGACGGATGTAATAAAGGGTATAGAATTGCTTTACTTGGAGCAATGCAAGATCCAATAAGATGTCATAGAAGTATATTAGTTGGGAGAGCTTTAAAGGAATCTGGATTTAATGTAATGCATATTTTAGATGATTATTCTACAAAAGATCAAGATTATATTAATGAAAGAGTACTTGATAAATATTTTCCTGATAGATCTCAAATAACTATAGATGCCTTATTAGGAAATGAAATGAGCATAGAAGAAATGATAAATGAAGGCTATAGAATGGCTAATAAAGAAATTGGTTATAGAATTGAATGTTTGCCTGTAGAGAAAAAGCGTTAGGCAAGTGTTATTTATATTAGTAGAATTATTTTAAAAAATCTATTAAAATTTTTAATTTAGCTATTTATGTAAACTAGTATCTTTATTATTTAATATACAAAAAATAAATTATAAAGATTATTAATTTAAATAGGAATTTATTAAAGCAAAGAAACTAATGAGAGGAGAGAAGTTTTTATGAGATATGTTATAGTTTGTGTAGTAAAGGGAGAAGCTGGAGCCTTTAATAATGAAATGAGAAAAGATATATTTCAAAAATTTAAAGCTAAGTCATCAAAGCTACCCGCACATTTTACTATTAAAGCACCCTTTGAATATGATAAAAGTATAAAAGATTTAGAAGATGCTTTATATAAATTCAGTAAAAACGAAAGGAAGGCAGAATTTATAATGGATAAATATAATCATTTTGATAATAGAGTTATTTATATGGATGTAAATATGTCTAATGAAGGTAAAGTTATTCATGATAAATTAATAGATATTCTTGATAATTTTGATTATATTGAATTTAATAAAAAGGATGGAAAAGATAAAATTTTTCATGTTACATTAACTTCTAAAAAGGTTCCATCGATATATAAAGAAGTATGGGAATATGTAAATAAATATCCATTTGAATTTAATTGTTACTTCGATAATATAAGCATATTTAAATGGGTAGATAATACATGGAAACTACATAAAGAGTTTATTATAGAGAATTAAATATAGAAAAATAAGCATTTCAAATTATGAGATGCTTATTTTTTATATGTTTTCACAAGGGTATTTTAACAAAATGTTAATATTTATTTGTATAAAATTATGATTTATTATAATTAGTTAAAACGTTATAATATTTTGTTAAAAATATATTGATTTTATTAATATTTTAATATATTATATATTTAAATATTAATAAGTTATGTAAGTAATGACTTTTTTTAGGGGGCGATTTTATGGAAGAAAATAGAGAACAGTGGGGATCAAAATTAGGATTTATTATTGCAGCAGTAGGTTCAGCAGTAGGACTAGGTAATATTTGGCGTTTTCCATATATAGCATATACAAACGGTGGTGGGGCATTTTTAATACCGTATTTTTTTGCTATATTTACAGCAGGTATTCCATTATTAATATTGGAATATGGACTAGGGCATAAATATAAAGGGTCAACACCACTTGCAATTGCAAAGGTAAAGAAAAAGTGGGAATGGCTTGGATGGTGGCCAACAATAAATGCATTTATAATTTTAACATACTACTCTATGATTTTAAGTTGGGCAGTAAATTATTTGAGATTTAGCATAAATAAAGGATGGGGAAGTGATACGGATGCATTTTTCCATACAGACTTTATTAAATTATCTAGTTCACCATTTGATTTTGGTGGTATGATTTTACCTATATTAATAGGAATAGCAATTATTTGGTTTATAAGTTGGTTTATATGCTATAAAGGTATAAAGGCTGGAATAGAAAAAGCTAATAAAATTCTTCTTCCGGCACTTGTAATTATAATGATTATAATAGCGATTAGAGCTGTTAATTTAGAAGGAGCAGCAGAAGGACTAAATACACTGTTTACACCAGATTGGTCAAAGGTTATGGATCCAAAGGTATGGGTAGCTGCTTATGGACAAGTATTCTTTTCCCTTAGCTTAGCCATGGGAATAATGATGACTTATTCCAGTTATCTACCTAAGAAAACTGATATAAATAATAGTGCATTTATGACTGCATTTGCAAATTGTGGTTTTGAATTTTTATCAGCTATAGCTGTATTTTCTATATTAGGATTTATGGCAAGTGCAAAAGGGATACCGATGAGTGAAGTTGTATCAAGTGGAGTTGGACTTGCTTTTGTAGTATTCCCAGCGGTATTTACAGAAATGGGATCAGTAGGAACACTTTTAGGTGTATTATTCTTTTTATGTTTGTTATTTGCAGGTTTAACATCATCTGTATCATTAATAGAAGCTGTTTCAGCACCATTTATAGATAAGTTTGGTTGGGCAAGAAATAAAGTTGTTGCAATAATTTGCTTAATAGGATTTTCAATTGGAATATTATATTCTACAGGAGCTGGACTTTACCTTTTAGATATAATAGATAACTTTATAAATAATTATGGAATTGTAGTAGTTGGATTATTGGAAGTTGTATTAATTGGATGGATAGTTAATCCTGATATAGTTAGAGAGCATACAAATGAAATATCATATTTTAAAATAGGTAAGTGGTGGAATATTTGCGTTAAGTTTGTAACACCAACTATATTAATTTTTATGTTAGCACAAAGTATAATTACAGAAATCAAAACGCCTTATGGAGGATATGATCTTTCAGCATTATTTGCATATGGATGGAGTATTATTGGCTTTGGAATAATTCTTGCACTTATAATAAGCAAAAAACAATGGAAAAATAGAAATATATCAGAGTAATTAAAAAGGGGGCATTACATAATGACAGGAGTAGCATTAATCTTCTTTTCATTAGGAGCTGTTGTTTTATGGGGAGGATTAGCATTAACCCTTGGAATAACTATATATAATGAAAGAAAAGAAACAATTTAACAAATTTAGGTTTAACTAAAAACAAGGACTGAAGTATAACAAATATTGCTATACTCCAGTCCTTTTATCTATACTCCATTGTCCATTGCTAAAGTATTCTCCAAGGCTCTTCTATTTTTTCTTGAAGAATTGTATATTCTACTTCTTTTGTAATTTCTCTAGGTAATTTAAGTTTCTTTAATTTATTAGTAAATTCTGAAGAGAAGACTTTTATTGATTTACCTATTTGTTTAGCAGATGAGTTAAATACTTCTAAAGGAGTTAAAAAGTTTTTAGTATCTCTAAATTCATCTAAATACCTTGAAGCAACAGTAGATGCCTCAATAGCACATGAATTAATTTTATCTATTAATTGTTTATTAAATTCATCTGGGTATGTTAATTCAAGAACTATTCTATAATTAGTTACTCTTGTTTGTTTGCAAGGAATTCTTGTAGTTAATTCATTACCATCAACTTCACCTAGATAATTAATTATATAATCGTTCTTTATTTCAGGAATTTCAACAGAAGTTAATACTTTTGTATAAGTATTTTTAATACCATCAACTGAGTATTCTTTTCTATTGTTTATCAAAGTTTCTTGGGTAGAATCATTTTCTGAAGTTAAATCATTTTCTGAGTCAGAGTCACATTTAGAGTCACTTCTGTAGCATATAAATGAATCTATTCTCCTTAAATCTAAACCAAAGAATACCCAAGTATTTCTAAACCATCTTAACCCAGAAACTGACCTACGATCTACATTTAATAAAAATGCCCAATAGTTTCTACCACTAGTTTCCCATATATAAGTAAATTTAAATAAACAAAAACTAATAGAGCCTGGACTTACAGCTTTAGTTTGAGGGCCACCAGAAGAACTTAATTTTTGTACACCTGAGCTGTTTTTCGATGGAGTAAAATTTGGAGGTGGACCTATATTTAAATTGCTTCCCATAGGTGGAGCACCTTGAGATCCAGGGAAAGAAAAATTTCCACCAGGACTAGGGGCAGGGCCAGGGCCAGGTGTTGGGAAACCAGGGACTAGATTTCCAAGTGGAGGTGGTCTTAATCTAGAATCATCTGAGTAAAGAATTGAATCATCATCATTAAAATTCATTGATAAACTCCTAATATATTATTTTATAATCATTATAAGTAAAATACTTCAAAATGTTACTTTAAATTATAGAATTAATAAGGTAACAATACTTCAATATTCTTAATACAAATATTATGAGGTGATGGACTTGGGGTAGAAATAAGACATGCTAAATTAAATGATTATAAATATATAAGAAATATATCAAAAGAATTACACATATTTCATGTTAAAAATAGATCGGATATATATAAAGAAGTCAATAAGACTATATATAAATCCGATTTTAAAGAATTATTAAATGATGAGAATATTGAAATCATAGTAATAGCTAAAGATAAAAAGATAGTTGGTTATACAATGATACGATATATAGAAATTAAAAACATGGATTTATTAAATGACAAGTTCTTTGCATATATAGATGAAATTTGCATAAAGGAAAGCAATAGAGGACAAGGCTTAGGAAGAATGCTATTTGATTATTCATATGATTTAGTAAAGAGCAATGGAGCAGAAAGTCTAGAACTTGGAGTTTGGAGCTTTAATGAAGGTGCTATAGGATTTTATAGAGCTATGGGGATGGTGGAGAAGAACATAAGAATGGAGAAAAAGTAAATCCAATGGAAATTTTTGAAAATCAAAAGGGGATCATGTTTCGCGAGCCTCTTACATAAATGATAAAAAATGGGCTATAAGGGTTATATAGGGAGTCGCGTTTCGCGACTTCCTTTAGTTTTATGTTAGATAGTGTATTTATAATATATTATTGTAAATTAATAATAAAAATATAGTTATATTATTTATATATGCATTATTTAAATGTATTTGGTAAAAAAGTCAAAATAGTATTGACTTTTTATGTATATACTGTATATAGTATATATATACAGATTATACAGTTGTGTGAGGTGAAAAATGAAAATATTAATTAGTAATTCATCTAAGCTTCCAATATATGAGCAGATAGTTAATTCTATTAAAGAAGAAATTATTAATGGAACATTAGAGCCGAATGAAAAATTGCCATCCATAAGATCTTTAGCTAAGGATTTAAATATAAGTGTTATTACAACGAAAAGAGCTTATGAAGAACTAGAAAATCAAGGCTTTATTGAAACTGTTGGGGGAAAGGGTTGCTATGTATCTTATTTTAACAAGGAGCTTGTTTATGAAGAAAAGCTTAAGGAAATAGAGGAAAAGTTAGAGGATATTATGCAAATAGCAAGAGCTATAAAGCTAGATAAGAAAGATATTTATAAGATGATAGATTTGTTATATGAAGGAGAATAGTATGATTAGGGTAGATAATATAAGTAAAGAGAGAGGTAAGTTTAATCTTGATAATATTTCTTTTGAGTTAAAAGAAGGATTTATAATGGGCTTGGTTGGACCTAATGGTTCAGGAAAAACAACTTTAATAAAGATGCTTCTTGGACTAATTAAAGCTGATAAAGGAGAAGTAAAAATATTTGATAAAGATATTTTTAAAGAAGAAATTTATGTTAAAGATAATATTGGCTTTGTATTTGATAATTTAAATTTTTATGGTCATCTAAATGTTAAAGATTTTAAGAAGATAGTTAGTAAGTCATACTCAAAGTTTGATTCAAATCTTTTTGATTCTTACTTAAGACGATTTGGAATTCATAAAAAATTATATATTGGAGAACTTTCAAAAGGTGAAGCTATTAAGCTTATGATAGCTAATGCATTATCCCATGATGCAAAGCTTTTAATACTAGACGAGCCTACAGCAGGATTAGATCCTATAATTAGAAAAGATATATTAAAGCTACTGCAAGAAGCAATAGAAGATGGAAATAGAAGTGTTATTATTTCTACTCATATAACATCAGATTTAGATGGAATAGCAGATTATATAACTTTTATTAACAAAGGAAAGTTAATTTTCTCACAAGACATGGAGACTATAAAGGAAAAATACAGGATTTTTAGAGGTTCAAAGGAAGAACTTGAAGAAAGTAAATTAAATTTTATTTCTACAAAGGAAACTAAGTATTATATGGAAGGTTTATTTATAAATGAAAAAGAGTTAGATAATGAGAATATAAGCATACCAACCTTAGAGGATATAATGTTTCACTATGTAAAGGGGGAAAAATAATGTTTAATCTAATCAAGAAAGATTTAATAGTGGGGCTAAAGGTTAGATCATTAAAAGCTGCAATACTTACATTTATAGTAGGGTTATTTTTCTTAACAGCTTTTTCATATGTATTTCCAACTTTACTTCCAATAATGTTTACTTTTATTGTTATGATGAATAGCTTCTACTATGACCACTTGAATAAAAGTGAAAGCTTTATATTAAGCCTTTCAAATAAAAGAGAAGATGTAGTTTATTCAAAATATATATTAACATTAATAATAATTTTTGCTTCATTAATATTAATGTATGTGCTATATGGAATAAACATATTAACTTCTGCAAGAGTTATGGTTTTCCAAGATATAGTTGTTTCTATTGTAACTATATTGATTAGCTTCGGAATAATAATACCTATTATATATAAATATGGTTATAGAATTGGAAGAATTATTGCTCCTATAATAACGATATTTATAGGGTATATGGCTTATAAAAATAGTAGTGCTTATGAATTTATTAATAATGGGAAGGAAACATTACTTATAAGTTTTTCAAGAAAAATAGGAAGATCAATTTATAAGATTTTTAATTTTGAAGGTTATGACTATAAAGTTATATCAATGAATGTTTCTCTTATTCTTATATTTATTATAGCATTAGTTTTATTTATAATTTCAATGTATATTTCTTTGAAAATCTATAGAAATAAGGATTTAGCTTAGGAGGATAATAAAATGAATAAAAAATTTATAACAGTAACTACAAGTATTTTTCTTTTTAGCCTTATCTTTATTTTGGGATTCAAATTTATTTTGGGTGATAAGCTATTATATGTTGATTCTACTGAAGAAGCCTTTAATAGTGAAGGACCAATAATAAAATATTCAGGATTTGAAGAAGATGAAAATACTTATAAGATTAAAGTTAATATAAAAAATAATAGTAAGTATTATGCTAGTTTAAATAATGTAAATTTAGAGTTTTCACATAATACAAAGGATAAGAATGGATTTAGTTCAAATAATGCTACTCCTGTATTTAAAGGTTATGATAATACTGAGAGAGAATATTTAGTGAATTATAAACCGGGAGATGGAGAGTATAGTTTTAGTTCCTTTTTAAATCCGAATGAAGAAAGAGAATATATTTTTGAAATATCTAAAGGATTAAAATTTGATAAGGAAGTTTTTGACACAAATAGAATGTCTATATCTTATGGAGTAAACTATTTTAAATACAGAATGGGAAATGATACAGTTATTGGGAATGCATTTTCTAGAGGAGCTTCAGAATATATAGATAATTCAATGATGCCATTTACAATAGAATAGATTATTTGGAAAAGGTGGGGCATAGAAGCATTTCGCATAGAGATCTTAAAATATAAAAAAGTAGAGAAAATAATTTCTCTACTTTTTTATGCTATATAGAAATACTTAATATACAAAATTTTCTTTTTAAATTCACAATTATGTGCTCATTTATGAGATAGGTATAATAAAACTTAATTATTTACTACTTACTTTTTCATAAATTTCTTCATAAGTTTTTTGTTCGCTATTCATATTTTTAACTATTTCTTCTGATTTTTCTCTTCTACATTTTTTGCTTAGCATGCATGCTATTCCTTCCATGTACAACACCCCTTTAATTGTTCTTTTATTTATTACTATTATACTATATTATAATCAATTTATCAACAAATGTTACTAATTAATAATTGTTATTAATTTATCGAGTATGATAAATATTAAATTAACAAATTTTGCTTTATAGAAAAAATATTCATACAAATTAGTAACTTTTATCAATAAGATTCATATTAGTTTTATTATTATCATTTTTTTATTAATTATTCATTATATGAAAAAATATATGTTTTTCAAAATTAATATGTGCAAAATTAAATAATTAATAAATTTAAATAAAAGTGTCATATAAAAGATTTTGTCATATATAAAGCATATTAATGAATATATTTTAGTAAAAAGGGGGGGAGTAAATGAACTTCGAAGAATTTATAAAAAGTGATAGGGAAAGCAGAGATAAAGAAAGATTTGAAGGAACATTCCTTGAGTATTTAGAATTAGTAAAAGAGAACCCAGATATAGCTAAGCTTTCACACAAACGAATTTATGATATGGTAGTTAGTAAGGGTGTAGAAGTACTAAAGGGTGAAGAAAACCCTAAAGTGAAAAAGATATATGGAAATGACTCTATAAGAAAGTATGGATTTTTTAAAGATGATTTTTTTGGAATTGACAAGGTAATTATGAAGCTAGTAAATTATTTGCATTCTGCATCAATGAATGGAGAAGAAGCTAGACAAGTACTATATTTAGTTGGTCCAGTTGGGGCAGGTAAATCATCATTAGTTGAAGCTTTGAAAAAGGCACTTGTTGAATGTGCTCCTATATATTCCTTAAAGGGTTGTCCTATGCATGAAGAACCGCTACATTTAATACCTAAACATTTAAGACCAAAATTTGAAGAGTTATTAGGGGTAAAGATAGAAGGAGATTTATGTCCAGTTTGTAAGTATAGACTTATGAATGAATTAAATGGAGAATATGAAAAGTTCCCAGTTGAAACAAAAGGATTCTCTATTAGATCAAGAAAAGGAATTGGTGTTGTTCCACCAGTAGACCCAAATAACCAAGATACTTCTATTTTAACTGGATCAATTGATATTTCAAAAATGGATATGTATCCAGAAGATGACCCTAGAATTTTCTCATTAAATGGGGCATTTAATGTTGGTAATAGAGGATTAGTTGAATTTATAGAAGTATTCAAAAATGATGTTGAATATCTTCATACAATAATTACTGCAACTCAAGAAAAGTCTATCCCATCACCAGGTAAGGGATCTATGATTTACTTTGATGGACTTATAATAGCTCACTCAAATGAAGCTGAATGGAACAAGTTTAAATCAGATCATACAAATGAAGCTATCTTAGATAGAATTGTAAAAATAGAAGTTCCATATTGCTTAGAACTCGATGAAGAAGTAAAAATATATGAAAAGATTTTAAGAAAGAGTAACTTTAATGCACATATAGCTCCTCATACAATAGAAGTTGCAGCTATGTTTGCTATCCTTTCAAGACTAGCTCCATCTGCAAAGGTAGATCCTATAACAAAGCTTAAGATCTATAATGGAGAAGAAATAGTTGAAAAGGGAAGTACTAAGAGAATTGATATAAATGAATTAAGAGAAGAAGCAGGCTCATATGAAGGAATGAAGGGTATAAGTACTAGATTTATAATTAAGGCAATTGATAATGCCCTTTCAAGTTCAGAATATAATTGTATAAACCCATTAAGTATAATGGAAAGTATTATAAAATCAGTTAAGGAAATGGATATTGCAGCCGAAGATAAGAAGAAATATCTTGGCTTTATACAAGATACAATTAGAAAAGAATATAATAAGATTCTTGAAAAAGAAATTACAAAGGCATTCATCCACTCATTTAGAGAACAAGCAGAAAGCTTATTTGATAATTATATAGATAATGCTGAAGCATTTGTTAATAAGACTAAAATAAAAGATATATCAACTAGAGAAGAGTTAAATCCAGATGAAGAATTTATGAGAAGTATAGAAGAACAAATTGGAGTTTCAGAAAATTCATGCAAAGGCTTTAGAGCCGATGTTACTTCATACATGTTCTACTTGGTTAGAAATGGAAGTAAGATAGACTATACCTCATATGAACCTTTAAAAGAAGCTATTGAAAAGAAACTTATGGCATCTGTTAAAGATCTTTCAAGAATAATAACTAAATCTAGAGTTAGAGATACAGAGCAAGCCGAAAAATATAACTCCATGGTTGAAGAAATGCAAAATAATGGATATTGCTTACATTGCTGTGATGTAATATTAAAATATGCTGCAAACAACTTGTGGAAGGATTGATAAAAATGGCAATCTTTAGAGACAATGCAGATAATCCATTAGAGCATGATAGATCAATCGAGGATAGAAGAAGACATAGACAATTAGTTGAAAAGTCTATAAAAGAAAATTTGGGGGATATTCTTTCAGAAGAAAGTATAATTGGAGAAAGTAAAAATAAAAAATTTAAGATTCCAATTAGAGGAATAAAAGAATATCAATTTGTATTTGGAAGAAATAATAAAGGGGTTGCCACTGGAGTTGGGGAAGAAAGAAGAGGAGATAAGATTTCAGATGGAAATCCGAACTCAGGAAAAAGTGGTAATCAAGGTGCAGGTAACTCTCCTGGAGATGATATTTATGAAACTGAAGTAACAATGGAAGAACTTATGGATTATATAATTGAGGATTTAGAGTTACCTAACTTAGATAGAAAGAAATATTCTGAAATAGTAACAGAAAGTTCTGGTAGAAAGCGTGGTTATCAAAGATATGGAATAAATCCAAGACTAGCAAAGAAAAAGACTGTTGTAGCAAAGCTTGAAAGAAAGCAGGGTAAAAAGAGAGCCTTACATGAGGCTGGTTTGGATAGTGATATAAATAGATTTCCATTTAGAGAAGAAGACCTTAGATATCATAAAGTTAAGAAAAAACCTAAAAAGGAAAGCAATGCAGTAATGCTATTTATTATGGATGTATCAGGATCTATGGATAGTAGCAAAAAATATTTAGCAAGATCATTGTTCTTTGTTTTATCTAGATTCATAAAAAGGAAATATAATAATATAGCTTTTGAATTTATATCTCATACTACTGTTGCTAAAAGGGTAAATGAGTTTGAGTTTTTCCATAAAGCAGAATCAGGTGGAACTTATATTTCAAGTGGACTTAATACAGCTTTAAATTTAATTAAAGAAAAGTATCCTCCAGAAATGTGGAATATCTACCCTATATATGCTAGTGATGGAGATAACTGGAGTGAAGATAATGAAAGAGCAATGAAATCTGTAAAGGAATTATGCGAAATAAGCAATATGTTTGGCTATGCAGAGTTATTACCATCCACTTATTCAACGACAATGTATTATAGATTTAATAAAGAGATAAGTTGTAAAAACTTTGTTTCTGTAATTGTTAAAGAAAAGAAGGATTTATGGGATGCATTGAAGATAATGTTATCTAAAGAGCTGAAGGAGGAATAGTTATGGAGTACAATGTTAGCACTTTAGAGAAGTGGAATGAAATTATAGAAGAAAAGGCAAGAGAAGTAGGACTTAAATTTTATCCGCAAGAATTTGAGATAATAGGGTTTAATGAAATGTTAGGGTATGAGGCATATGTTGGTATGCCTTCTAAATACCCTCACTGGAGCTATGGTAAGGCATATGATAAAAACAAAACATTGTATTCATTAAATATGACTGGATTACCTTATGAAATGGTAATAAATTCAGATCCTTGCCTTGCATATTTGATGAGAGAAAATACATTGCTTTTACAAATATTAACTATGGCCCATGTATATGGTCATAATGACTTTTTTGCAAATAATAGAATGTTTGTAGAGGGAACTAATGCTAAGGGAGCATTAGAAATGTTTAAGCTAGATGCGGAGATAGTTAGAGGATATATAAATGATCCAAGTATAGGTTATGAAAGGGTAGAAAAAATTCTAGATGCAGCACATGCAATTAGATATCAAATACCTAGAGTAGTTGGAGTAAAAGAATTAAGCAGTGAGGAAATTAAAGAAAGTTTAATGGCTGATTACTATTCTAAAAAAGAAAATAGAGGTATTTTAGATGAAAATGATGAAATACCATTTCCTGATATATCTAAAATACCAGTTGAGCCATGTGATGATGTTTTAGGATTTATAATAAAATATAGCTCTTTAGAAGAATGGGAAAAAAATATATTAAGAATAGTAAAAAGAGAAACTCAATATTTTATGCCTCAAATTGAAACTAAAATAATGAATGAAGGTTGGGCAAGCTTTTGGCATTATAATATATTAAAAGAGTTAGATTTAGATGATGGACTACATTTTGAGTTCTTAAAAAGACATAATGATGTAGTAGCACCTATAGTTGGTGGATTAAATCCATATTATATAGGCTTCAAAGTCTTTCAAGATATTGAAAAAAGATTTGGTAGAGAAAAAATATTTGAAGTTAGAAAAACAGAAAGAGATAGCTCTTTCTTAAGAAGATATCTAACAAGGGAATTATGTGAAGAGCTAAACTTATTTCAATATGCTAAAAAGAGTTTTGAATATGTAGTTGAAGAAGTCTCAGATGAAATTGGTTGGAGGCAAATTAGAGATTACCTTGCAGATACTTGTGGAGTTGCATCAATTCCATATATAAGAGTAACTAATTTAAATAGAAGAGACTTAACTTTAACATTAGAGCACTTCTTTGATGGAAGAGAGCTTGAAATGTCATATGCTAAAGAAACTCTTAAATATGTTCAAGATTTATGGGGACGCAAAGTTACTCTTGTAACTAAAACGAAAGAAGGCAAACAAATAGAAATAGTTTGCAATGAAGATAGAAAGATTTTTATCAATTAACTAATAGTTATATTTAAAATAAGAAAGGCGAAGATATAAGATATGAATTTACCACATATTTTATTTATCTTCGCCAATTTATAATTCTTATTTTTAATAACTAAAGGTTTTAAAAGTGAAAAAGTGAAGGAATTGAGAAAAAATTCATAAAGGATTTTGAAGAACAGTGCTTAGTCAAATTTCTGAATTGCACACTAAAAAATACCGCATATTTTTTGAATAGTACGGTATTTTCATTAATTTGAAATAAATTTTATATTTAATTTATTTTAGTAAAGCTTAATTCTACTTCTCCATCGGTTATTATTACTATAGTATCTTTATTAGTTATTGTACCAGCATTACATTTTCTGTTACAGTTTATATTTTTATAAAGTATGTCAGCATTTTTATCTAGTACAATAATTGCTGAATCAATATCTTTATTAAGAAATTTAAATTGTAATTGATATTTTCCCGCATCATTTTTATTAAGCTTATAAATACCTTCTTTATAAACATTATTAATTGGATTAATAGGTGTTTTTGCATATACATTATTTGTTGTAGCAATTAAAACTATTATAACTAATATTGCTATACTGATTACTTTTTTTTTCATAATTTTCACCTCATAAATAGTATTTCCTATCTATAAGATTTAATACCGTACTATTCAATTTTCAAAGAGCAAATTAATTTATTTAGTTCGCAATAATATCAATTAGTTCAGTGTAGGAAAAGAATGCAATATAAATAGCCAAAACTTATTGGACATTTTAGATGATGAAGTAATTAATGAAAAACTAGAGTAAATATAGAAGAAATAAGAGAGTTAAGAAGCTAGAATTATAAGATAGGCTGAAAAAGCTTATCTTATTTTTTATAAATTATTTACCTAATAATTCCTATAATATATAATTATATGTAATTATTGTAAATAAATTGGCTACAGAAAAGAAATGTCTTTCTGAACTAACATGATTGAATGGGAATTCCTTAAATTTTCAGTAAAAAATTGTTTTGAGGAATTAAGTAAATTAAATAAAGAAATAGAATATAAAGGATATATAGAAAGTATTGAACATAGATTTATTATTATATATAAAAAGTAAAAAACAAATTTATGAGATATTTATGAGGGGGCATCATGAAAACTAATAAAAAGAAAAAGATATTAATTACTGTGGGTTTAATTACACTTTTCTTATTAATAATAGGCGGAATATTTATAAATAAAATATTTAATAGAGTTACTAATTCACCAATAATATCTAGTAGTGATAGAAATGAAAAGTGGACAAAAGATATTGAATTTTTAAAGGATCAGCTACCAAAGAAACATAAGAATTTATTTTTTCACAAATCAAAAGAAGAGTTTAATGAAGAAATGGATAGTCTATTAAAAAATATACCTACTTATACAGATGAGGAAATAAAAGGTGAGTTGGTAAGGCTAATAGTATCAATAAATGATAGTCATACTAGAGTAGGATTAGCTAATAATACGATATATCCATTAAAATTTTTTGAGTTTAAAGAAGGAATTTATTTAATAGATGGATCATTAGAGTACAAAGATTATTGGGGGAACAAATTAATAGCTATAAATGGCTATGAAGTAGAAAAAGTTAAGGAAATGCTTAAGCCTTATATAGCAAAGGACAATAACGCCATATTTAAAGATGAGTTTTCAGAAGCATTAAGTAATTTTAATTTACTAACTTTTAGTGGACTAGCTGATAGTGAAGAAATAGTATATACATTTGCTAATGGAGATGTTGCTATTAAAGCTATATCAAATGAAGGCCTTAAAGATATATTACTTATATCAGATTATAATGGAACTGATACATTGCCACTATCCAAACAAAATAAAAGTGATATGTATTGGTTTAAATATATAGAAGATAAAAATATAGTTTATGTTAAATATAATTTATGCATGAATATGGATGGATATTCATTTAAAGATTTTACTAAGGATGTCTTTTATGTTGTTGATAAAAATAATCCAGAAAAGTTGATAATAGACTTAAGAGATAATGGTGGAGGAAACTCAATGATTTTCAATACTTTTTTTAAAGCTATAAAGGAAAGAGATGCTATTAATAAAGAAGGGAAACTTTATGCCATTATAGGAAGAGCAACCTTTTCTTCAGCCATATTAAATGCAATGGATTTGAGAAGTAGTACAAATGCTATTTTAGTAGGGGAAGCAACTGGAGGACAGCCTAATCACTTTGGAGAAGTTAAACAAATACATTTATCTAACACTAATATTGATGTTTATTATTCAAGTAATTATTTTAAAACTACAAGTGAAGAAGTAGATTCAATTTATCCAGATAAAAAAGTGATGCTAAAAGCTAGTTCGTTTTTTGAAGGAAAAGATGATTTTATAGAGGCTATAATTAATGAAAGTTTTTGATTATTCTATTATAAGGTGATAAGCATTATTAATAAAAATACAGTTAGAAAAGGAGTTTTTATGAAAATTTTTGATATTATTATTCTATTATTTTTTATTGTAATTATTTTTAAGCAATTATTATATATAAAGACACTGATAATACCTACAAAGAAAAGTTATTTGGAAATTGCTACTGTATTGTTAGTTATCATTGCTTTAGGTAGCATTATATATTTTTTTGCAAAGAGTTGGATTCATTATGTTACAGGGATATTAGCTATTGTTATGCTTTTACTTATGTGGATAAAAAGAGGAATTAGCTCAAAAGGCTTTTTATCAATGTATAAATATAAAGAGGTAATATTATGGAGTGAAATTGAAAAAGTTAGTGTAATTATCAGATCAAAAGATATAAAAGTTAAGGTATTAGGCAGTTTTATGGAACAAACATTTTATTTTAAAAATTGTGATTTTGATAAAGTTAATATTACTTTAAAAGAAAATCTAGATATAAAAACTTACTTAAAGATAGTTAATGAAAATTAAAATATTATTTAATCTATAAATTACCGTATTATTCAAAAGTGAATATGCGGTATTTTTTAATGTGCAATTCAGGAATTTTATGTGTTAAAAATTCCTCGACTTTCTCAGTTTTTATCCTTTATAATCTTCATTAAATAAATTGATTTGTAAAACTCTACTTAAGTTCACATTTAAATAATAAAATGCATAATGTATAAGTGTATAAATTTTTAGGAGATTAGAATGGAGTTCAAGGGAAGTAAAACAGAACAAAATCTTTACAGGACCTTTGCGGGAGAATCTAGAGCAAGAACTAAGTATACCTTATATGCTGAAAAAGCAAGATTAGATGGATATCAATGGGTTGGGGAAATATTTGACGAAACTTCAGGAAATGAATTAGCTCATGCAAGAGAAGTATTTGGGAGATTTTTAAACAGGATAGGTTGTACTAAGGATAATTTATTAGATTGTATTTTAGGTGAAGAAGATGAGTATGAAAATTCATATAAAAAGTTTGAAGAAGATGCAAGAAGTGAAGGCTTTAATGAAATAGCAGATTTTTATAAAGAATTAGCTGAAACAGAAGAAAATCATGCTAAAAGATTTAAAGCACTATTTGATAAACTTGAAGATGGAACCATGTTTAGGGGTCCAGAAGGCTCATTATGGGTATGTATGAATTGTGGATACATTCATGAAGGTGAAGAAGCGCCTTTAGTTTGCCCTCTATGTAAATATCCAAGAGCATACTTTAAACCATATTGTAAAATTACAAATGTTTAAGGGGGTAAGTCATGTTTATATCAATACCTAAGGAGTTTTTTGTACCTGTACTTTTTAATGAAGATTTTAGATATAATTTTGAAACAGATTCAATGGAGTATGATACAGAAAGAAAGACAAGTGAATTTAGTGTCCCAAATAGTAGAGCAAAGTTAGCTGATATAGAATATAGTATATCTAGAAATTCTAGAGGAGAAATCGAAGAAGTTTTAGAGAGTGAATTGAAAAATGTAGAGGAAGAAATCATAGAAGAACAAATTGCAAATTATGTAAAAGGCTTTATGAGATATATGGAAGAACTCAGAGAAGCAGGTTGTCTTGATATGAGTGAAAGAGAGCGTTTAAAATTACTTAATCTATATGTCAATAAATTTAGAGAATTATATAATAATTATAAAGAGGTTATTTCAAATATAAGAAGACCTTTGTCAAGGGCAGATATAGATGGAATGATAGATTATTATATTGGGAAAATCGAAGATATTTACAATGAACATTTAGCATCATTAAAATGTGAAAACTTAAACTATGATTCTATTGAAAGAACAATTAATGAAATAGTTAATGATGCAAAGGAGATATTAAAAGAGCAGATAAGAAGTTTAAATTGTAAACTAATAAATAAAGAAGAGGTTTGTAAAGGTAATAAAGAATTAGAAGAGAGTTCTAAGTATGATTCAGATATATTTAATATGATGGATAATGAATTTGTACAAGAGAGCCAAAAAAATAATAATAGATTTATAGAAGATAAATTTGTAAGAGCAATAAAAAAGAATAGGTTAATAGATAATGAGTCTATTAATGTTAAATCTGTGGAAAATGATAATTTAATAGAAAATAATAAACTTATAGAAGAAAATGAAATAGAAAATTATAAATATATAAAAGAAAATGACATTAAAATTGAAACTGAGGAAAAAGATATAGTTATGGAAGAAAGAGATACAACAGCGAGAGAAAACAAAGATGAAGTAGAAGATAATGCTGAAAAAGAAAGTAATATTGAAGTAGAAAATAAAATTTTAGAAGATACTGAGAGTTTACAATAGGAAAGTGAAGTTCTAATTAGATAGTATAATGAGAGGTGGTTAATTGCCATACAGGGATTTAATTAAAAATCAATATGACGAAATTAATAATTTGACTAATTTACTTGGCTCTATGGTCAACTCTTATAGGCTATTAATTGGTGGAGCAAATGAATTAAATAATATATCAGAAGCTAAGAAAAGCCATGTAAGGGATGCTGTAGAAAGAGCAGATGACTTAGGGGACATAATAGACGAAATAATAAAAACACTAGATGAATGTAGTGGTTCTTATACAAGGTATTGTAAAATAAAGAAACAGTATATAGATGAAAAAACAAATAAGGATAATATATTAACAGAAATAGATTATGAATTAGATTTTGATAATTCAGAAAGAGAAGATGAAGAGTAAAAATTAAAGCTATTCCAATATTAATTGAAATAGCTTTTTCGTTTTTATTATCTTTGTGACTAAAGTTTCTTTAATTTAAATGTACTTACCATAAGATAAGATCCTAGTATTAAAAGTACAATTGGAATCCATGGAGTTAATCTATAGTTTAGTGTAAAAAATACAAAAACGGCCATAAAACTTCCTGCAATAGTTATAGGAATTCCAGTAAAAACTCCATCAAATGTGGAAGTATTATACCTAGCTAATCTGTAAGCTCCACATATAGGGAAAGCTAATAATACAGCAGTACCTATTATTCCAGCTGGTCCTACCTTTGCTAAATCATACATTAAGAATGTAAGTATAGATGGTGCAACTCCGAAGGAAACTAAATCAGCTAATGAATCTAATTCTTTTCCTAGCTCACTAGACACATTTAACCATCTTGCTACTCTTCCATCATATCTATCTACAAGTGCTGCTATTATTATAAAGAAGCAGGCAAATAAATAATTTTTTTCAAAAGTGTATAAAATAGATATTATGCCACATGATAAATTAATAAATGTAAAAACATTTGGAATACAACTTTTTTTCATAAAATCACTCCTGGTTTTAAGACACAAAGATTATTAAGTCTTTTATGTCTTATTATCAATGCAATATTATATCATATATTTCTATTAAATATAAGATATTTAAGGATTAATTTAATTATTAAGATAAAATTAAGAAAACAGGCTAATATTTAATTTGATTTATATGTAAAATATAGTAATATACTATATATACTTATTGTATGGAATTATAGAGTTTTTATAATTGGAATATAATATAAAATTAACCTAGGAGGGGTAATGTGAAAAAGGTAAAATTTATTTATAACCCATACTCAGGAGAAAACTTAATATTAGATCAACTAGATAAGGTTATAAAGATACACCAAGAAGCAGGATACACGATTGTCCCATATAGAATAGATAAAGAAGTGGATGTTATAAATGCTTTTAATGATTTTAAGGAAAATAACTATTATTATGTTTTAATTGCTGGTGGAGATGGGACAATAGACAATGTAGTGAATGCAATGACTAAGTGTGGAATCTCAGTTCCAATAGGAATATTACCAGTTGGAACAGCTAACGATTTTGGAAAATTTTTAGGTATGCCTTCAGATGTTTCAAAAGCGTGCAGACAAATATTATCTTCTGAAGTTACAGCAGTAGATTTAGGAAGTATAAACGATAAGTATTTTGTAAATGTTGCAAGTACAGGTCTATTTACAGATGTTTCACAAAAAACAGATGTAAATTTAAAAAATACAATAGGTAAACTTGCGTACTATTTAAAGGGACTAGAAGAACTGCCAAATTTTAGAAAGCTTGATATAAAAATCAAGTCAGATGAAATGGAATATGAAGGCAAAATGTACTTCATGTTAGTATTTAATGGGCAAACGGCTGGTAATTTTAAATTAGCTACAAGAGCAGATGCAACAGATGGGCAGCTTGATGTTATAATATTTAAGGCAATACCTATAATAGAATTAATACCTCTATTTGTTAAAGTATTGAAAGGTGAACATTTAGATTCAGATAATGTTATTTATTTTAAAACAAATAATTTATATATTGAATCTCAAGAAGATATCGGAACAGATATTGATGGAGAAAAAGGACCAGAATTTCCACTCCATATAAAATGTATAAAAGGTGGCTTGAAAATTTTAGGCGTAAAATAATATAAAACTAGAATAAAATGAGAATTTTTTTAATAATTATAAGTAGCAGTAATATAAAAAGGTAGGAGTAACAATTGTTAGAATTTAGCTATTTATGTCTTTTGTTATTTATAATTACATTTATTTTATATCTAGAAAAAAAGAATATAGATTTATCACCAAAGAAAATTAGACTATTTGTAAGTATTTCGTTAATGCCAATAATATTAAGGTGCTTAGTTTTATTAGGTGGAGTAATAATAGAAAAACAAAGGATAATATATTTTTTGAGATACTATGTCTTACTTAATTACTTTAGTATTCCGTTAATTATACTTTCAGCTTTATACATTTTTTTAAGAAATGAAAAGTTAAAGTTTAATAGAAATTATATTTTTATGATAATCTTAGGATTACTATATGTTGTGTTAGTATATACATATAAATTTAGTATAAGTATAACTAATAAGTTTGGGTTTATTATTTCCTTAGAAAATGGAATGATACCAATTTTAATATATTTAATTATATTAGCTTCTTTAGCGGTGTTTATATTGATTAATGTGGATAAGCCGTTTTGTAATAAAGTTGGTATGAGGTTGCTTCTAGTAAGTTTAATTTTATATATAGTAGAATATATTTTGCTATTAGGTGGAATAAGTATATATCCTTATCCAATAATTGGTGAAGTGTTAATATTATTTTGTTTACTTAAATCTATATCTACATTTAAATAAATAATTAATTTAGAAAAGGAATTTTGCAGAAGTTATGTAGCAGTTCCTTTTTTTAGACTGATGACAAAGTAGCATCAGTCTTTTTATTTGAATTTTAAGTTTTGAGAATCAAAATATCCGTAAATTTTAACTATTCATTTTAAATTTTACATTCTTAAAAAGGTTGCCTTTTTAGGGTATTTTAATATAATATAGTATTGGAGATTGTATGTATAATAAAATGAAATAATATTTATTCTAAATAAATAAGGGGTGAATTTAAAATGGAGGGTGTCCCTCAGAGTAGTAACTTATCAAAATTGAATATTAGAGTTTTAGAGGAGATAGACTTCATTATAAATTAATCTTATTAATAGTTGATTCATTGTCTACTCTTCTAAAAGTGAGGAGGAAAAGATATGAAGAAACTATCAGTATTTCTATACACAAATATCTTAGGGAGAAAGATATATGACGAGTTTGATGAAAGCATTGGAGAACTTAAAGATATTTATGTAACTACTGAAGATGGATATCCAAGGGTAATTGGCTACAAAGTCAAAAGAGATGGATATACTTTTCACTATGAGTTTAGGAGTATTAATTTTTATCAACAAGACAATAGGATAAAAATAGTTACAAGAGGCAGCAAAGAAATACTCCCAAGAACATATTCTTACCTTTTATCAGAGCATCTACTAGATAAAAAAATAGTAGATATTAATGGCAAACAAGTAGTTAGAGTTGATGACTTAAGAATAGCTGAAATTGCAGGAGAATATAGGGTAATAGCTGTTGAAACTGGTCCTATGGCAAGATTTAGAAGAATGAATTGCGCAAAGTTTGGTAGCTTTATCTATAAGATGCTTAGAAAAGATTATGAAGATAGAGTTTTAATGTGGGATGATGTTGAATCTCTTGAAATGGTAGACAACAACTTACAAATAGCAGTACCATATAAAAAACTATCAACTCTTCATCCAGCAGACTTAGCAGATATCTTAGAAAACTTAGATGCAAGTTCAAGAAAACAAATCTTTGAATCATTAGATGAAGATTTGGCAGCAGATACATTAGAAGAAATTGAACCTGAATATAAAGGTAGTATTATAAAGGATTTAAGTGAAACTAAAGCAGCTGAGCTTTTAGAAAATATGCCTAATGATGAAATTGCAGATATTCTAGACGAACTAGATGATGATGAAAGAGAAAAGATTCTTGTGAATTTAGAAAAAGAAGATGCAGATGAAGTTAAGGAATTATTAAGTTATGAAGATGAAGCTGTTGGTAGTATAATGAGTACAGACTTTATTTCATTTAATTTAGATATAACTGTTGGTGAAATAATTGATATATTAAGGGAAATGGAAGAACTTGAAGAAGATGAACTTTACAGGATTTATATTACTGATGAAGGTGATAGGATATTAGGCGATATAAGTCAATTAGATTTAATATTAAATAAGCCTAATGTTAAAGTTAAAGATATAATGAATGAAAATATTAATGTAATTAGACATGATATTAATATAGATGAAGCAATAGAAATTGCAGCTAAATATGATTTATTAGCTATACCAGTAATCGATGAAGAAGATAAATTAATAGGAGCTGTCAACACTCATGATTTAATAGATGAAATTTTATATCCAGTTTGGAAGAAAAAGATAAAATAGAAAGATTAAAGTGGGTTGACAATTAAAGCTTTAAGAATATAATGATAATATAAAACTTACTAAAATACTCAGAATTAAAAACTAAGAAAAAGAAGAGTAGTATAGAGGAAGGTTACAGAAAGAAAAGGAAGATGAGAACTTTTTACCTGCAATTTATATGAAGTGCACTTTGGAGTTGAAGTTTGAAATATAGTAGAACTTTCCGGTATCATCCGTTATAATGATGATGCATTATTTGCATTTATGAGTGAGATTAATTTATTAATCTAATTAGAGTGGAACCACGGAGCTAACTTCGTCTCTATATTGTTTAGAGACGAAGTTTTTAATTTATAATAGTTAATAAAATAGCATGAATTAAAGACTATATATTGATATAGTAACTAAGTTTATTTTTTGAGTTTAGCTCAAATAGTAGGAGGAAATGATGATATATAATGGTGTATTAGATTTAGTAGGGAATACTCCTATACTAAAATTAAACAACCTGTCTGATGAAGATAGTGCAGAGGTTTATGTTAAATTAGAAAAATATAATCCTGGTGGAAGTGTTAAGGATAGGGCTGCTTTAGGAATGATTGAGAAAGCAGAAAAGGAAGGATTATTAAAAGAAGGTTCAGTAATTGTAGAGCCAACAAGTGGAAATACAGGTATAGCTTTAGCTATGATTGGAAGATTAAAGGGATATAAAGTTATAATTGTAATGCCAGATAGTATGAGTAAGGAAAGAAGAGATTTGATAAAGGCTTATGGAGCAGAACTAATATTAACTGATGGTGCAGAGGGAATGAATGGGGCTATAGAAAAGGCAAAAGAGCTTTCTAAGCAAGATAATTATTTTATGCCTCAACAATTTGAAAATTTAGCAAATTCAACAAAGCATTATGAAACTACAGCAGAAGAGATATGTTCAGACCTAATCAATTTAGATGTTTTTATTGCAGGTGTAGGAACTGGTGGAACTGTAACAGGAGTTGGGAATAAGCTAAAAGAGAAGATGAAAGAGATTAAAGTTATTGCAGTAGAGCCGATTAAATCACCAGTATTAAGTGGAGGAAGGGCAGGAGCTCATAATATACAAGGTCTTGGGTCAGGATTTATACCAGAAATATATAATCCAGAGTGTATTGATGAAATAATAAAAGTTTCGGATGAAGATGCATTTAAGATGACGAAAGAATTTGCGGAAAAAGAAGGAATATTACTAGGTATATCATCAGGAGCAGCTATATTTGTAGCACTTCAAGAAGCTAAAAGACTTGGCAAGGGGAAAAAAGTCTTGGTAATAGCACCTGATGGTGGAGAGAAATATATATCAATGGGGATTTACGATTAAAATTAGTAATAAGTAATTTTAACAAAGGGAGGAAAATAGCTGTGTTTAAAAATTTAAGTTATGATATAAATAATATATTAGAAAGAGACCCAGCTGCAAGAAGTAAAATAGAAGTACTTTTGTTATATCCTTGCATCCATGCATTAATTGCATATAGAATAGCACATTTTTTGTACAATCATAAAAGATTCTTTTGTGCTAGATTATTATCACAATTAGCTAGATTTTTTACAGGCATAGAAATTCATCCAGGTGCTAAAATTGGAAAAGGACTATTTATAGACCATGGTATGGGAGTAGTAATTGGAGAAACAAGTGAAATAGGAGACAATGTCACTATATATCATGGAGTTACCTTAGGTGGTACTGGAAAAGAAAAAGGAAAGAGACATCCAACAGTAGAAGATGACGTAATAATTGGGGCTGGAGCAAAGGTATTAGGTCCAATAACTTTAAAAAAGGGGTCTAGAGTTGGAGCAAATACCGTAGTTTTAAAGGAAGTACCTGAACAAGCTACTGTTGTTGGCTGTGCAGGAAGAAATATCATTAGAAATCTTAATGATATAATTGAGGTAGTAGATGAAGATGGAAATAAAAAAACAATATATAATAACATGGTTATATAAAAGTTTATTATTATATAAAGATTAATTATTATATAAAGTTTTATTATTATATAAAACATTGATTATTGTATATGATATTGACTAGTGAAGATAATTTAATTATCAAAGTAGTTAGATATTATATAATAAAGCAGAATATAAAAAAGAGAGTATGATTATATAGAAGTAATATGTTAAGTAATATAATTATATAGAGGTTCGTTATGATAAAAGAAGATATAATTAATTATTGTAACTCATTAGGACTAGATACTTTAGGCTTTATAAAATGCAGAGAGTTTGCAGAACTTAAAGATTTCTTTTATGAAAGAAGAAAACAAGGACTTGAAAATGAGTTTGAAGAAAAAGATATTGAAAAGAGGATAAATCCTTTTAATTATATGAGTGATGGGAAAACTATTATATCAATAGCTTTCCCTTATCTTCATGATATAAATTACTTTGATAATGGTTTTTCAGTTTATACAAGAGGAAAAGATTATCATAAAGTAGTAAAATCATATTTAAGTAAAATATGTGAATACATAGAAAGTATTGGTGGAAAGGCCAATTCATTTGTTGATAGCAACTTTTTACCTGAAAGATATATAGCTTATTTAGCGAAGGTTGGATTTATAGGTAAGAATAATATGATTATTACAGAAAAGTATGGATCATATGTTTTTTTAGGAGAAATAATAACTGATTTAGAAATCAACTGTGATAATGAAAGAGGTTTTAATGAAATTTCTCTTTTTAAAGAATGTGGAGAATGTGATAAGTGTTATAAAAGTTGTCCAAGTAAATCTATAAATGCATATAGAAAAAATAGTAATATATGCGTTTCATATTTTACTCAAAAGAAGGATTTAGAGGATAAGCATATAAAATTATTAAAGGGAAGAGTTTTCGGCTGTGATAGTTGTCAAAACTGTTGTCCATATAATGAAGATATAAGTTTTTCAAGTATAAGTGATTTTTATCCTTTTGATTTTATGAATAAGGAAAATGCACTTGAATTAGCAAATATAAATAATAGAGAATTTAAAGAAACATTTCTAAATACTTCTTGTGGATGGAGAGGAAAAAATGTTTTGAAAAGGAATGCTTTAATTAAAATTAGGCATAATAATGGGGATATAAGTGATATAAAAACTGATTCTCCCTATTTAAAAGATTATGTTGATAGACTTTTAAATAGTAATAAAATATAATATTACATATAACAATAGGAAGTGAGGGAGATTAATGTTATCACCAACATTAGTAAAGGTAATAAATGTATTACCAGAATCATTAGTAGTAAAGATAACAAAAGTTATTGTAAACAAATATTTTAAAAAATATGCAAATATTAAAATAGAAGGATTTGAAAACATAGAAAAGGCAAGTGGACCTAAAATATTTATATGCAATCATTTAAGTAATGCTGATGGGTTAATCTTGGATAAAGTACTTAGAGAAAAGTATGATCCAACATTTGTTGCAGGAGTAAAGCTTTCAAATGATCCTGTAACTAGATTAGGAACAGCTATGATTAAGAATGTTGGTATTAAGCCCAACTCAGCTGATAAAGAGGCCATTACAAAGATAGTTAAGCTTGTTAGAGGCGGAGAAAACTTAGTTATTTTCCCAGAAGGAACAAGAAGTAGAACTGGATCAATGATTGAAGGAAAAAAAGGAGTGCTGTTAATTGCAAGGCTTACAAAGGCTCAAATAATACCAATTGGTATGTATGGAACTGAAGTCCTTTTACCTATAAATAAAGATGGTGATATGGGTGGAGAAAAGTTTAATTATGCAGATGTAGATATTAAAATTGGTGATCCTATCACATTACCAGTAAAAGAAAAGGATGAAGATAAGCACGAATTTGATGAAAGATCTATGCAATATATAATGAAGTCAATTGCAAACTTGCTGCCTGAAAAATATAGAGGAATATATAAATAGGTGATTTTATGAAGCAAAGAACAAAAACAATATTAGAAACATTGAAGGAAGATTATCCAGATGCAAAGTGTGAATTAAATCATGAATCAGCATTTCAGCTTTTAGTTGCTACTATACTATCAGCTCAAACAACTGATAAAAAAGTAAATGAAGTAACTGAAACTTTGTTTAGGGATTATCCAGATTTAGATGCATTTTTAACTCTTACAGTGGAAGAGCTAGAAAAAAGAATAAAACAAATTGGATTATATAGAAGTAAAGCAAAAAATCTAATAATGATGTGTAATCAACTTAAAGAAAAATTTAATGGAGAAGTGCCAAACACTATGGAAGAAATAACTTCATTAGCTGGAGCAGGTAGAAAAACTGCTAATGTAGTTTTATCAAATGCTTTTGGAGTACCATCGATAGCTGTAGATACTCATGTATTTAGAGTTTCAAATAGATTAGGACTTGCAGATTCTGATAATGTATTAGAAGTAGAAAAGCAACTACAAAAAGAACTGCCTAAAAGGGAATGGAGCTTAGCACATCATTTATTAATTTTTCATGGAAGAAGATGCTGTATTGCTAGAAATCCAAAATGTGAAATTTGTAACTTAATAAAGCAATGTAAGTATTATAAAGAAATTAAGAAAAAAGAAATTAAAAAGAAATAAGTAAAAATAGTCATAAAGCTAAATTGAGATTTAAATTAAAAAGTAATAAAAATGATTATGAAGATAAATTGAGTTTGTAATTAAGTCTAATGAATTAGAAAAATAGATTTAAAGTTAACATAAAATTAAAGATGAGATGGATAAGAACGTAGCTATGAAATACCATTTAGTTCAAGACTAAAGGTATCTGATGATGATCTTATTGAGGCTTTTAAGTTAGTTTTATAACAATATTTTAAAATAAATTCATTAATACAAGTATAAAGTTCCTACATAAATAAATCTATAAATGTAATCATAAAAAAGATGTAAAATTGAAATTTAAATATAGCAAGATAGATATAGGATAATTAGTGTAATAACTAATAAATCCTATATCTTTTTTTATTTTTAAAGAAATTATATTAACTTTAAATTTAAGGATAATTTTATGAGGATAATAATCCTTCATAGTATGAGAGTGGAATTTTAATTTTAAGTTTACTTTTATTACTTTAATCATAGACTGTATAGTGATATAATAATTAAAGATTTAAATCAGTAAATTTTATAGTAAAATGGAGGACTTGTTATGAAAGTTGGAGTTTTAATGGGGGGAATATCTTCAGAAAGAGAAGTATCATTAAATAGTGGAAATTCTATGATGCAACATATAAATAAGGAAAAGTATGAAGTTATTCCAGTTATTATAGATAAGAAGGAAGATGTAATAGAAAAAGTAAGAGATATAGATTTTGCATTATTAGCTTTACATGGAAAATTTGGAGAAGATGGTACAGTTCAAGCTGTATTAGAAACTTTAGGAATACCATACTCAGGTTGTAATACATTAAGTAGTTCATTATGTATGGATAAGGATTTAACAAAAACGATTTTAAAAGCTAATGGAATAAGAACTGCAAGATGGCTAAATGTTAGATCAATAGAAGAAATTGATTATGCTGCAATAGAAGAAATAGGATATCCAGTGTTTATAAAGCCAACTAATGGGGGATCAAGTGTTGCAACATTTAAAATAACAAAAAAAGAAGATGTTGAAAATGCAGTTAGAGAAGGTTTAAAGTGGGATAATGAAGTTATGATAGAAGAATTTATAAAAGGTGATGAAATAACTTGCCCTGTATTTGAAAATGAAATGTTCCCAGTACTTGCTATAAAGGCTAAAACTGATTTCTATGATTATGAGCAAAAATATTCTGCAAATGGAGCTGAACATTATGCAATAAACTTAGAAAAAGATATTCATAGTGAAGTAGAAAAGATGGCTCTTGACACATACAAGGCATTAAAATGCTCTGTATATGCTAGAATTGATATGATAATTACAGAAGAGGGTGTTCCATATGTATTAGAAGTTAATACTTTACCAGGTATGACAGCAACTAGTCTTTTTCCTCAAAGTGCAGGAGAAAAAGGAATAAGCTATTCTGAGTTTATAGATATGATAATAGAGCATTCATTAAATAAATAGAACGATAGTAGATAGGTATGATTTTTAAGGAGAAAATCATACCTATTTTTTATTGAGATCTGTTTTAACCTATAAGAAAGTATTACTGATATATCTAGTAATTAGCTAAAAAGGGTGTAGTGACTAAAATTACTCCAAATATAATTCTAGATATTATATTTAGTTTGTATTTTGATTTGTAATTTTTATATACTAAAACATCATAATTTAAATTCTTAAATAAAGACATCAATTAATTGTTCAATACTTTATATTAAATTTCTATTAGATTAGAGTATTTTCCTAAAGTTTGAAACGTATAATAAAGTGAAGCTAATATATTTATATTAATATAATAGGAGGAATTATAATGAATTTCATTTTCTTAGTTTTACTTGGTTCTGTCTTGGGTTTAATCTTTGCAGCTTATCAAGCATACTCAATATTAAAAGAAGATGAAGGCGATGAAAATGTAAAAAGTATTTCAATTAAGATTAGGAAGGGAGCAAATGCATATCTGACAAGACAATATAAAGGAGTAGCAATATTTTTTGCTTTAATGTTTATTATCTTTTTAGTATTAAGCCTCTTTGATTTTGTATCAATATTTGTACCTTTCTCTTTTGTAATTGGAGGTTTTTTATCAGGACTTAGTGGGTTTATTGGAATGAAGGTTGCAACAAATGCAAATGCAAGGACAACTACTGCAGCTAAAAAGAGCTTAAATGGAGCATTAAAGGTTTCTTTTAAAAGTGGTTCTGTAATTGGTATAGTGGTTGTTTCTTTAGGATTACTTTATATAGGACTTGGGTATTCCTTCTTAGATTGGTATTATAGAGATTTGATTGAAGCAGAACGTGTAGTTAAAATTACAACAAATATACTAACATTTGGTATTGGGGCATCTTCTATGGCATTGTTTGCAAGAGTTGGGGGAGGAATATTTACTAAAGCAGCAGATGTTGGAGCAGACTTAGTTGGAAAGGTTGAAATAGGAATTCCAGAAGATGATCCAAGAAATCCAGCGGTAATAGCAGATAATGTAGGTGACAATGTTGGGGATGTTGCTGGTATGGGAGCAGATTTGTATGAATCTTATGTAGGTTCATTAGTTTCATCTTGCGCTTTAGCAGTAGCAGCAGGTTTATCTACGAAGGGGGTAGCAGTTCCACTATTAGTTGCAACTTTAGGAGTAGTAGCATCTATTTTTTCTACATTCTTTGTTAAGACTAAAGAAGATGCAACGCAAAAAAATCTTTTAAAGGCATTAAGGAGAGGAGTATATATATCATCAATTATTGTAGCTATAGGTTCATTCTTTATAGTTAAAACTGTAATAGGAACTGAGAATATAGGAATTTATTTTAGTATATTGTCAGGTCTTATAGCTGGAATACTAATAGGATTTTTCACAGAATATTATACCTCAGATAATTATAATCCAACAAAAAAATTAGCTGATATGACTAAAACTGGACCTGCAACTACTATAATAGGCGGTTTATCATTAGGAATGGTATCAACTGCAATTCCAGTTATAATAGTTTCTTTATCAGTTTTAATAAGTTTCAAATTATCGGGTGGATCAAATGATTTCAACTTAGGATTATATGGGATAGCTATTTCAGCAGTAGGTATGTTATCAACCTTAGGAATAACGCTAGCAACTGATGCTTATGGTCCAATTGCAGATAATGCAGGAGGAATAGCTGAAATGTCAAATCAAGATCCGGAGGTTAGAAGAAGGACAGATGCATTAGATTCACTAGGAAATACAACAGCAGCAACAGGAAAAGGATTTGCTATAGGATCAGCAGCCCTTACTGCTCTTGCATTTATAGCAGCATATAAGGATTCTATTGAAAATATGGTGAAAAGTGGAGCTTATGAATTTGAATTTAATTTGTCTATATTAAATCCTCAAGTGCTTATAGGCTTATTTATAGGAGGAATGGTTACATTTTTATTTTCTTCAAAGACAATGGATGCGGTTGGACGAGCTGCTTCTAAAATAGTTGTAGAAGTAAGAATACAATTTAAAGAAATACCTGGGCTTATGGATGGAAAATCAGAACCGGATTATGCTTCTTGTGTTGATATTTGCACAAAATCTGCTCAGAAAGAACTTGTAACAATAGCTATAATAGCAATTTTAACACCACTTATAGTTGGATTATTATTAGGGCCAAATGGTGTTGCAGGATTATTAGCAGGTTCTACAGTTACTGGTTTTGCAGTTGCAATTATGATGTCCAATTCAGGTGGAGCATGGGATAATGCTAAAAAATATATAGAATCAGGAGTGTTAGGTGGTAAAGGGTCAGAGTGTCATAAAGCTGCTGTAGTAGGAGATACAGTAGGGGACCCGTTTAAAGATACTACAGGACCATCAATAAATATATTAATTAAGCTTATGTCTATGGTATCAATAGTATTTGGTGCTTTAGTACTAGCTTTTGGAATGCTTTAGATTTATTATTATTTCGAGTTTAAAGAAGTACTGACTAAGAAAAATTAATCTTAGTTGGTGCTTCTTCATTTTTTATATATTTACAAAACTTTAAATAATATTAATTAATTTTTTGCGGATTAAGAATCCAATAATATATAAATGTTTTTTATAGTATTTAAAAATAACAAAATATTTAAAAGTTATATAATGTTTAAATACTATATTGTTTTAAAAAATTACATAATGATTAAAGTGTGCAGAATATTTAAAGGATAAATAATATTAAAATTTATATAACAATAACAAATATAAAATAATGTTAAGAAAATATTTACATGTGTATATTGACAGTTAAGGATTACATTTGTAAACTAAGATTATGAATTACATATGTAATTAAAGATGGGGGAGAGATTTATGGGGAAGTTACCTAAAATATCTGATGCAGAATGGGAAGTTATGAAAATAATATGGGCTTTAGGGGAAGCAACATCAAGTGAAATTATTGAAGAGCTTAAAGGAAAGCAGCCTTGGAAAAGCACAACTGTAAAAAGTCTTATAAGTAGATTATTAAATAAAGATGCTATAAGTTTTAAAAAACTTGGAAAGGAATATTTCTATTTTCCTCTTGTATCAGAAGAAGAGTGTATTAAAGAGGAAAGCAATTCCTTTATAAAGAAAGTATTTAATGGATCACTAAATGAAATGATATTAAACTTTGTAAAGTCAGATAACCTAACTAAGGAAGATATAAATGATCTAAGAAGCCTATTAGATGAAAAATTTATATCGGGGGAAAAATAATGGATTATCTTAAAATAGTTAATTATATTTTAGAGACATCTTTAGTTGGAAGCTTATTAGTAGTTTTAATTTTAGCATTAAGACTACTAATAAAGAATCATATGAAAAAGTCAATAGTATATTATTTATGGTTTATTTTAATATTAAAGTTATTAATTCCATTTAGTCCTGAAAGTAAATTTAGTATATATAATTTTGTGAACATTAATACAGAAGAGTCTCTAATATTAGAAGGAAAAAACATTCAAAATCAAACCGATAACAAGCCTATAAGCGACATTTCAATTATGCCTAATTTAAATTCATTAGAAATAAATGATAAAACGGATTACGAAAAGAATGAAGATGGAGATGCAGTAAGTAAAAATTTGAATAATAGCATAACCGAAAGTGGTAAAAATAATTTTCAATTCAAGCAAATTTTATTTGCTATTTGGCTAATTACTTTTTCAATAATTTTAATTAAAATAATCACTTCATATATAAAATTTCAGATGAATCTTTTAAAAGAATATAAAAAATACAACAATTATGATTTAAATATATCAATAGAAGAAGAGATAAAAATTCTATCTATAAATAATAAAGTAAAGATAAGAATATCTAATGAAATAGGAAGTCCATGTCTTTGTGGAATACTAAATCCTAAAATACTAATTCCACTTAAATTAGCTAGTAATATGAATGAAAGGGAAAAGAAATATATAATATTACATGAACTATGCCATTATAAGAGAAAAGATGTATTTATAGCATGGTTAAGTTCTTTTATAAAAGCTATACATTGGTTTAATCCTATAATATATTTAGGATTAAACATTATGAGAAGTGATTGTGAAGAAGCATGCGATGAAATGGTTTTATCAAAACTAAATAATAATGAGAATAGGGATTATGGTAATGCGGTTTTAAATGTACTTCAATATGTGAATATTAAAAGTCATGAGCCTGGGACGACATCAATGATTACAGGCAAGAAAAAGTTAAAAGAAAGAATAAGAAGTATATCTAAAAATAAGAAGTTTAGTTTCAAAACTGTTCTTGTTAGAGGAGTTATTATCATAGCTTTAGGAGTAGTAGGATTAACGAGTAATATTAGTAGCAAGCATATAGATGAAATAGATAAAAATAAAGTAACAAGTATTAATATTAAAGTAATGCCTTCGCCACCTAAGCAAAAAGTAATATCCAAAAAAGAAGATATCGATAAAATAGTAAAATATTTAAACTCAATAAAGATTAAAGATAAAAAACAAGAACTTTATAAAGGGTGGGAAGTTGCTATATCAATTTCAGGAAAAGAAAAGTATGACATTAGCTTTATAGGTGAATATATAAATGTAAATGGAATTGAGTATAAAGTAAGTAAAGATGAAATGAAAAAATTAAGAAGACTATACAATTCCTTAAAATATGAAGAACAGGATTTAAAAGATGATAAGAAGGAAAATGAAGAAAATAAAAATTCAAATCAAAAAGGATATCAAGAGTTTGTAGATAAAGTAAATTCAGATAATTATAAAATTGTAATAAATAGCAGCTTTGGGGGATTTATATCATTACCAAGCAATATTGATACATCGAGTGTATTATACGATGGTTTTAATAAATCAAAAGAAAATGGATATGATTTGACACCTTACCTTGGAAAGCCAGCAGAAGCATACTCCTTTTCTTTAGATATAGTAGATGGACTTCAAGAAGTAGTAGGAATTATATGTGAAGATAAATTAGTTGCCTATTGGTTATCTCCTATATTTACAAGCAAAGGAGATAATGAAATTAATAAAATTCTTGAAACTTTAAAATATGAAAAAGCAGAAGAGGGCATAAGCTATAATTATATAATTAAGAGATTAATTAGTAATGGAATAAAGGTAGAAGAAATAAGTAAAGAACTTTCTAAAACTAAAGATGGTGGATACAGTGCAGAGTTATATAATATAAAGATAAATGGGGATAATGCCACAATTTATGAATACAGTGATGAAAAAGCCGCATTAAGTGAAATAAGTCTATTTAATGATGATGACTATTATGAAGTAAATTATTCTGATGAAAATATAGTTATAGATATAGGACAACTTACTTCAAGTAAAAATGTATATTTAAGGGATAATGTTATTTTTTTATACAATGGAGATTCAAATGAAGTGAAAGATGAATTAACATTAAGCTTAGGTGAAGCTTTAAAGAAACAGCCCAAAGATCAAATAGTAATATCAGAACAGGATTTATTTCTTAGATATCCGTCACAATGGCTGAATCTAAAAGAACCTAATGAAGTGATTATTGGAAATGAATCTTATAAAATAGATACTAGATTTATTAAGCAATATAAAAATGTATGTGAAGTCCCAGTTAAAAGAGATGATTTACTTTATAGAATGAGAAGCTTTGATTATGAAATTTTATATGTAAATTGGGATGATAAAATAATTAAAGATAAAATTATAAAAACTAAAATAGCAAGAGATGAATTTATAAGAGTTGTTAAAATAAAAAATGGATATATAGATGCAAGTAAAGTCTATCCTGAAATAGAAATAGATACGGATGATAAAACTCTAATTGGTAAGAAACTTTTTGAAGAATATATAAAAATTCATACAACTAATTGGTTATTTAATTTAAATAATGATTTAAGAAAAAAAGCAGAAATAACGGTAGCAGATAGTAAAGTATATGATGTGATTTTATCTGAAGACGGAAAAAATATATTTACTGTCAGTATATCATATGATATAAAACTAGCAAAAGAAGGCAAGGGATGGATTGCAGGAACTGGAGTTATAGATGGAGATTGGATAAGAGAAAAATGTAATATGGTTGACATTGAAAAAACTGATAAAAATAGATATAGGATTGTAAGCATATATAATTAATAATTTGTAAAATAAAGATTTTCTATAAATATCATTAAAAACTTTCTACAGATATCATGTAAAGATATTAAAAAATGATAAATAGAATAATAAAGAGAAATACCTCATTATTTAAAAATTAAATGAGGTATTTCTTTTATTTTGATTTAATTAGAAATATTTTGACATCAATACAGAGATATTAATAGTTAAATAAACTATATGAATGTGTTTTAAAAAATTGTTGTTAAAATAATTATATAGTTTTTGCTAGACTATTATTTAAATTTATAAAATTATAGTTAATAATAGAATTTTGAAAAAAAGTTTATTATTTATTATTAGAATCCTTTTATCAAATCAAGAAATACCTTAAATTAATGTATTGATATACAATTGTTTTGCATAAAAACAAATAGTCTAAATAAATGATTCCATTTAATATTTAAAGAAAATAATTATAATGTAAGAGGAAAAAATTAATAGTTGCCGGTTGAAGTATATTGATATATTAATTTGTAGTTAGGAAAGTTCTTTATTTTTATATAAGTTGATTTTAAGGATAAACTTTTAAATAGTAAAAGCTGATTTAATGAATAGATTTTATAATCATTTTTGAAATCAAGAATATGCCAGTTTAAATAGTTTTCTAAATACTTAGTTGCAACACCTTTAAACCTTACTAACCATCTTTTTATATTTAAAGAAAATTTATGTATAAAGATGCTATTAGAAGGTAATGTTTCATTTATATTTTTTAATGATAAAATGTTTGAATTCGTTAGATTATTAGAATCTAACTGATTAATTACTTTTGAAATAACTTGTGAAGATAGTGGAAAAACAGTATTATTATGATTTTTTGCATAAATATCAAAGTACCTATCATTATAAGCAGATATAATTGAAGATTTATCGATATTTTTAGAAAAGTTTTTGTTAATAGCTACTAAAGATATGGATCTTCTACTAATTGCTTTTGAAATAAGTGATTTGTTACTATCCATTGCACAAGCTATAAAAATATTTTCTTTATTATAATATCTAGCTTTTTTATCCCCTTTAAAATTTTCTTTAATAATTATTTTACTTACTTCTATATAATTTTTTAATACATTATAGTTATTTGATATTTGAGTGACTAAGAATTTATGCCTCCAATAGAAAGAAGTAGCCAAGTTAATTCCTAAAATAGATGAGCACTTTCGTAAAGAAAATTTATTATTCATAAGAATTAAATATTTTAACCAAAGCTCCAATGGCTTTTTTGAGTTACTAAATATGGAGTTTGTTTTTTGAGAAAAGGTTTTACAACAATCTTTATTGAGACATTTAAATCTCTGTAGTCCTCTATATTTTCCATACTTTATGAAATTGTTAGAATTACAATTAGGACATGCCTGTATCTTTTTATCTTTTAGAATATCAATTATGGATAGTTCATTAAGATATAATTCGACTTGCTTAAATTTATTACTAATCTCATTATTAATTTCATAACCATAATAATTATTATTAATATTACTATTATAACTATAACGATATAGTGTTGATGGTATTTCCATATTGCTATCTCCTTTAAATAAAAAGTTATTTGTACCAGATTTGCAAACAAATATATATATAATTTGTTTATTTAAATTTTTAACTTAAAATTTGAACTTTAATCAAAAAAATATGATGTCTTTAAAATTTGGTTATCAAAAACAACAATTTTTTAAAACAGATTGCTATAGAGATAAAAACTATATATGAGTAGTCGGATGTATAATTATGAAATCATAATGACTAATAATAAATAGGGTTTAGAAATAATAGGTATTAATTTTAAAAATATCTAGGTTGGTTTTATAAAAATTGACATTATATATTTTTTAATAGATAAATTCATTTATTAATTTATTTATGTACATGAAAGTATATAAATAATCTTTCTAAACTGTTTTTAATAGATACTGATATATTAAGGTTTTTTTAAGAAATTATAAAGTTTAAAATTAAGATATTTTAATTACAATGTAGATAAACAGTGAGAGTATAAATTAAAAGAATTCTTCTTTTGTGGTAAACTAATTTTAAAAGTAGAGAGGAGTGGATTTTTTTGAGTAAAGAAAGAATACTAATAGTTGATGATGAAAAGGAAATTAGAGATTTAATTGATATATATTTAAAGGGTGAAGGATACGATACAATAAAGGCAGAAAATGGTGAGGAAGCATTAAACATACTTTCAAGCAATGATGTGGATTTAATAATTTTAGATATAATGATGCCTAAGGTAAATGGCATTGAAGCTTGTTTGAAAATAAGAGAAGAGAGAGAAATGCCTATAATAATGTTATCTGCAAAGTCTGAGGATATGGATAAGATATTGGGGTTAAATACTGGAGCTGATGATTATCTAACAAAACCATTTAATCCATTAGAATTAGTGGCTAGGGTAAGATCACAACTTAGGAGATATAAGAGGTTTAATAATACATTAGCAAAGGAAGAATTAGTAGTTAAGCAAGATAATGTATTAGAAATTGATGAAATAAGTATAAATCTAGAAACTCATGAAGTTTTTAAAGATGGGGAGGAAATAAAGCTTACTCCAACAGAATTTGATATATTGGTCTTGCTTGGTGAAAATAGAGGGAAAGTGTTTAGTATTGAAAATATATATAACAGCGTTTGGAAGCAAGAGTTTATGCAGTCTGATAATACAGTTATGGTGCATATAAGGAAGGTAAGAGAAAAGATAGAAGAGGATCCAAGAAAGCCAAAGTTCATAAAGACTGTATGGGGGGTAGGCTATAAAATTGATAGGTAAAAAGAAAAAAGAGAAAATTAAAAAGGAAAGAGTTGGGCTTATAAAGGGAATAAGAAACTTAATTTTAAAAATTTTTTATAAACTTTATAATTCAAGATTAGGAGTTAAAATTAGAGAAATTTTAGAGTGGATATATAGGAGAATAGAAAAAAGTATAAGGTTTGAATTAATGCTTGTTTTTGCTATATGTTTTTTAGCAGCTTTTATGTTTTATGGATTTGCTAATAATGTTTTATCTAAAAATAAAACAATAACCAATCTTGAATATGATACTGGAGAAGTTCAGTCACAGGCTAATTCTATTGCAAAGGAATTAAGTGGAGAATATGGATATGAAATAGAAAGTATTAAAGAAGAAGAACAAATAAAAGAAGTGTTAAATAGATATAATGATGGAAAAGCTAAAATTTATTTGACGGATTTAGATGGAAAAATATTATTTAAGGTTAATGGTGAATTTCAAGAGAAATTAGACATATATGCAATAATAGATAAAAGTAATTCTGTAGCAGAAGATGGAAGTGAACGAGTTTTTCTTTATCCAGTAAATATAGGAGCTGATAGGGCTTATCTTATATATTCAAAGATACCTGTTCCTTATATATCATATGACTATTATGTTGATGAAAATTCATTTTTAGCACTTGTATTAGCTGTTATTATGTTTATATCTATATTTATTATAGTAACGAATAAGAAAATGAAGTATATAGAAGAAATAGCCTCGGGGGTAAGAATTATATCAAATGGAGATTTATCATATAGGATAGAAGAAAAGGGAAAAGATGAAATAAAAAAATTGGCTGAAAATATAAATAATATGGCATCTGAAATAGAGAGTAGAATTGATGGTGAAAGAAGAGCTGAAAAGACTAAAAGTGAGCTTATAACAAATGTTTCACACGATTTAAGAACCCCTTTAACATCTGTAATGGGATATATAGGACTTATTAAAGAGGGAAAATATGAAGATGAGAATATGATGAAGGAGTATTTGAATATAGCTTTTAATAAATCAAATCAACTTAAGGAATTAATAGAAGATCTATTTGAATATACAAAACTTAATAATAAAGGAATAGCTTTAGAAAGAACTAAAGTAAATATAGTTGAATTTTTATCTCAAATAATAGAGGAGTATATTCCTGTATTTGAAGAAAATGAAATAGAAGTAGTTAAAAAGTTTGTAGATGAAAAATGCATGGTAGAAATAGATGCAGGGAAAATGGTTAGAGTATTTGAAAATTTATTTTCGAATGCAATTAAGTATTCATTTAAGCCTGGAAATGTAATTGTATCTTCATATGAAAATAACGGATTTGTAAATATTGTTATAAAAAATAGAGGAGAAAATATACCACAAGAAAAAGTAGAAAGATTATTTGATAGATTTTACAGAGTAGATGAGGCTAGAAATTCTAATACTAAAGGAAGTGGTCTAGGTCTTGCTATATCTAAAAATATAATAGAACTTCATAACGGAAGTATATGGGCTGAATGTGATGGTAATGATGTGAGTTTCTTTATAAAGTTAAAAGTAATTAGATAATAAATACAAGTAACCTTTAAGAAAAATTGTAATAAACTAATATAGAGAATATTTTTCTTGGAGGAAAAATGCAAAATAAAAATCCTAATAGTAGATTTGGAATAGACATAAATGAATACACACAAGATGTTAATTTTCAAACTCTAGCAAGAACAATAGATTTTTTGTATTTAAGAGCATCTGGCTCAGGATCAGGAAGATTTAGAGTTGATAGGAAATTCCTAGAATTTGCTAAAGCAGCTAGAGATTATGGAATACCAGTAGGAGCATATCATTATGCTTTACCTTCATATGATTTGACTACTGCAGATTCTCAATGTGACGAGTTCATAGACATATTACAGGAAGGGTTTGGAGAAAAAGATTACGGAGACTTATTTCCAGTAGTAGACGTTGAAGCACCAATAGATAACAAAATAAGCACAAAAGCATTAGTTGATTGGGTAGATAGATTTAGGAAGAGGTTCGAGAGAAAAACTAGAAGAAGATTAATGTTATATACAGGAGCTTTCTTTATAGAACTGTATAATGATTTTAAATTACCTAATGGAACACAGCCACTAAAAAATATGCCTTTATGGATAGCTATGTATACAAATGTTCCAGTCAATCCACCATATCCTCCAAATTTAGGTGGTTGGACAAGATGGAGAATATGGCAATTTAGTGAAGGTCAAGTTGTTAATGGGGTAGGAAATCCTGTTGATGCTAATTGGGGGCCTGATAATTTAGATTTGCTTATGCAGCCAAGGCAAGTAAGAGATTTAAGAGCTGTTAAGGAAGGCGGATTATTAAAGGTTTCATGGAGAAAAAATGATGATGTAGATTTATTAGGATACAATATTTTTGTAAATGGATATTGGATAGGAACGGTGGGAAAAGACGACACAAGTTTCCAAATAAGATTATCTGAATTGCCTGTTAAAACAACTTCACCTGTAAATGTAACTATAGAAGCTTTTGATTATGATGGAGAAACATCTCGAATTAGAACTAAAGTTACTGTATAGTATGTTCTATATTAAAAAAATAGAACATTGAAAACATTAGAAATAAAATTAGTTAAAAAAGCTTATAATATTAAAGTTATTATAATATTATAGGCTTTAATTATTTTATATTTATTTGGTAAAAAATATGAAAAAACTTATTAAGTATTTAATTAAAGTTTATTATTTTATTCATATAAATATATTAAAATAAACTGTAGAATATAATATAATATTAATGATATAGTAATATTATAATTATAGGAAAAATATTATTTTCATAATTTATATTATGCTTATTTAGAAAAGGAGTGGGGCAGTTGGATGGACAAAAAAAAGACAATAAAAAAATAATATCTCCTAAAAATAAAAATACAATAATAGCTGCAATAATTATAACTATAGTAGTTATAATAGGAATCATAGGTTATATTTTTTCAGTAAATAATAGAGTAGCAGCATGGGAGAATAAGGTTTATCCCGGAATTACTGTATATGGTGTTGATTTAGGTGGCTTAAGCAAAGAAGAAGCTATTAAATCTTTGAATGAAAAACTATCAGGTCTTATTATGGACAAGAAGCTAAATGTTTTAGTTGGTGACAAGAAGGTAGAATTGTCATATAGTCAAATAAAACCTAAGTATGACACAGAAGTAATAGCTGAAGAAGCTTTTAATTATGGTAAAGATGGTGGAATGTTTGCTAAAAATTCATTAATTAAAAATGATGATAATATTAACATGGAAGCTAAGATTACATATGATGAAGAAAGTTTAAAAGCTTTTGAAGAAAAAGTTAAGACAGAAGTAAATGTTGCACCTAAAGATGCTACCATAGAAATAAATTCAGGAAACATAGTTGTTACACCAGAAGTTATTGGGAAGAAAATAGACGAAGAAGAGCTTCATAATAAACTAATAGAAAGTATTAATGGAGATCCAACTAGTATTGTTGAATTAACATTTGAGTTAAAGGAAGAGCAAGCAAAGGTAAAAGCAGAAGATTTAAACAAAATAACTGGAAAGATAAGTGGTTATAGCAGTAGTTATAAAGATACTGGAGATGGTAGAGTTAAAAATATGCAAATTGCAACTCAAATTGTTAATGGAACTATAGTAATGCCAGGAGAAGAGTTTAGCTATAATGAATTAATTGGAGATACAACTCCAGATAAGGGATATGAAAAAGCTAATACATATGTTGGCAATGAAATTGTACCGGATTATGGTGGAGGAATATGCCAGATATCAACAACTCTTTATAGAGCAGCAATGAGAGCAAATCTAAGATCAACTGAGAGAATGAATCACTCCCTAACTGTTTCTTACTCAGAACCAGGATTAGATGCAACAGTTGCAAATGGTGTAATAGATTATAAATTTAAGAACTCATACGACTTCCCAGTTTATATTCAAGGATATGTAGGTGGAGGAACAGCTTCATTTAATATATATGGTAATGTAGAAGCTATGGGTGGAAAGACTTATGAACTTGTAAATGAAGTTCATGAAAAATATAATCCAGAAGTTAAGTATGAAGATGATCCAACTATGGAAGCAGGTACTGAGAAAGTTGTATCTTATGGAATGCCAGGATATAAGGCAAGCTCTTATCAAATAACATATAAAAATGGTGTTGAAGTTGATAGAGAGTTTATAGCTACAGATGTTTATTTAACAACAGATACAGTTATAAAAAGAGGAACTAAAAAGAAAGAAACACCTCAAAAACCAGCTGATAAACCACAAGCTCCAGCTGGAGATCAAAAACCAAATCAATAAGTAAGAGGAGAATGGATTAAATAAATCCATTCTTTTTTTTATTTTTTTGTGTTAAATAGGAATAATAAATGTTATTAGGGTGTTAAGCTTATTGTCGAAAATCCAGTAGAATGATATTATAATAATATGAAAAGGTGAATAAAGGAGTATTTTATGGAATACAAAATGGTCTGTATTGATATGGATGGAACCTTACTAGGTAAAGGGAAAGAAATATCTAAAGAAAGTAAAAAAATAATAAAAGAAATTCACGAAAAGGGTGTGGAAATAGTAGTAACTACAGGGAGAATTTACAATAATGCAGCGTATTACTCACATCTTTTAGGAGTTGAATCACCTGTTATTGCAGCTAATGGAGCTATTGTTAGAGAAAAAAACACAAACAAAGTTATATATGAAAAGCCAATAGAAACTGAGGAGTGCATTAAATTAGTTGAAAAGTTGTATAAGATGAAAATGCATTTTCATTTTTATACTTTAGATAGTATATATTGTAGTAATAAGCTTACAGAGCTAGGAACCAAATTATATATGACAAAGCAAATAGGATATGATAATTTAAAAATAAATTATTATGTTATAAATAATATAGAAAAGTGGAAAGATTTTTTTAGAAAAAATCATGGAAAAATAACTAAATGTATAGCTTTTTCAATGAAGCCAGAGAAGATTTTAAAAGTAAAAAAACAACTAGATACATTTGAAGGTATAGTATATTATGGCTCAGGAAAAAGAAGCGTTGAAATTAATAGTAAAGGTGCATCAAAAGGTAATGCTGTAAAAGCCTTAGCAAATTATTATGGTTTTAAAAGAGAAGAAATTATGTGTATTGGAGATAATGAAAATGACTTATCTATGATTGAATATGCTGGAGTTGGAGTTGCGATGGGAAATGCAATAGAACCAGTAAAAAAATTAGCAGATTATATTACAGATACTAATATTGAAAATGGAGTCGAAAAAGCAATAAAAAAATTCTTTAAACTATAGAATCTTCAGTATTAAAGTATTTTAAATAAGCATATTAATCATTAAATATAATTATGTTTCCAGAGATAGTAGTATATTTCTAGAATAAAATAGCTTTTAAAGAAAAGATAATAGAATATTTATTTGATTAATGGTTAGAAACGTTTAAGTTATTATATTATTTTTATAATAGAAAATAATATTCTATTATAAATGCTAAATGTTTTGACTAATGAAGATTCATATAGTATCATTTTTTATATAGTTTCACTAAAGTAAGATGATTTCATCTTACTTTTTTAATCGGAGGTAAGAAAATTGAATTTAAATATAGTTTTATACCAACCAGAAATACCACAAAATACAGGTAATATTGCAAGAACTTGTGTTTTAACAAATTCAACGCTACATTTAATTAAACCTATGGGCTTTAAAATAGATGATAAACAAGTAAAGCGTGCTGGATTAGATTATTGGAGCGAATTAAAGCTTGAAATGCATGAAAGTTATGAAGAATTTATGAAAAAGTATGGAGATAAAAGAATTTTTTTAGCAACTACTCATGGTGGAGTACATTATGATGAAGTTTCATTTAAAGAAGGAGACTTTATAATGTTTGGTAGAGAGTCTTCAGGAGTTCCAGAAGAAGTACATAACAGTCATGAAGGAATAAGAGTGCCAATGATTAAAACAAGTACTAGAAGCTTAAATCTTTCAAATACAGTTGCTATTGTTGCATATGAGGCTTTAAGGCAAATAGGTTTTCCTGAAATGAAATAAATTAGGGGGAATAGAAGTGGAAAAGATAAAAATATTAACAGATAGTTGTTTAGATCTTCCAGAAGAGTTAATTAAACAAAACAATATAGAAGTTATACCTGTTTTAATTAATTTTGGTGATGAAAGTTATATTGATAGAGAAGAAATTAATTTAGAGCAAATGCAAGAAAAAATACAAATAGAGAAAATACTTCCAACAACAGCTCAAATAACTCCTATTAGATTTGAAGAAATTTTTAGAAAATATTTAGATGAAGGATATAAAGTTTTAGCAATACTTATGTCCTCTAATATGAGTGGAACATATAATTCTGCATGTATTGCAAAAGATATGATTGAGTCAGATGATATAGTTATAGTAGATACACAAGTTATAACATCAGCTCAAGGATTTTTTGTTTTAAAGGCTTGTGAACTTAGAGATAAGGGATTGAGTGCAGAAGCTATAAAGGAAGAACTACTAACTATGATACCTAAAATGAATGCATCATTATGTTTTGAATCATTAGAAAATCTAGTTAGAGGCGGAAGAATATCAAAGACAGCAGGCGCAATTGGAACTGCATTAGGTCTTAGGGTTATAATTGGATTCGAAGATGGAATGATGACTGCAAAAGATAAAGTAAGAGGAAATAAAAAAGCATTAAAGAAGATAATATCAGACTATGAATCAAGTAATCCAGATAAAAATGAGCCTGTTATATTAATTGAAATAGAAAGCCCAGAAATGAAGGATGAACTTAAGAAATATTTAGTTGATAACAATATAAAATACATTGAAACAAAACCAGGTTGTGCAGTTGGAATACATTCTGGAACAAAAGTAAGTGGATTGTTTTTTATGAGTAAATAAACTTAAAGTATTTATGAACAACTTGAAAGAATATAAATTTTTAGGTTAGAATTTAAGATTATAAAGTAAATTTATGGAATGATAGATAATTTTTAATAATGAATAACTTTTAATAATGAAATAAAAAAGATAAAGATTAAATTCTTTATCTTTTTTTATTTTTTTGAAAAGTACAAACTGAATTTTTATATATTTATTTGGGTAACATAAAGTAAAAAGGAAGGTGGTTTCAGTGAAAAAACAAAAACTATTTTTACTAACTATAAGTATATATTTAACTTTCATGCTCACAGGTTGTGGAGTTCTTAATAGTCACATAATAGATTTGGATAAATTAAAAGTAGCTTATGTTGTTAATAAAGGTTGCTTAGAAGATAAAGGACTTAATCAATTAGGATTAAACGGAATAAATAAATCTATTATAGAAGATGATATTAAATTAACTACTATAGAAATAGACAAAGACGATGAAGCGGATTTTCAAAAACAATTTATAAAAGCAACCAAGAGTAATGATTTAATAATTGTTGTTGGTGAAGAGTTTAAAAATGTAGTTAATGAAACTGCCACCAATTATAGAGACAAGAGGTTTATAGTTACTACTAATAAAATAAGGGAAAGTAATGTGCAAAATGTAGATTTTAAATATGAAGAAGGCGGATTTTTAGTAGGAGTTATTGCTGGGAAAAGAAGCTCTAATAAAGAAGTTGGTTATATAGCTATTAAAGATAATGAACCAAATAAATTATTATTATCAGGATATATGTCAGGAATTAAAGTATCTAACTCCAAAGCATTACCCAAATTATTATCAGGGGAAAATGTAAAATATGTTGAAGATTGTGCAAATGTTGATTTAGCATATAAAGAAGCAATAGACCTTTATGATAAAGGATGCGAGGTTATTTTAACTGCGGCAGGTAGAGCTTCAGAAGGGGTTTTTAAAGCAGCTAAAGAAAAAGGAAAGTATGTAATCAACAGTGGCATGAATGCACAAGAAGTTTATAGTGATTATAAAGATAATGCACTTGCATCTTTAGAGATTAGATTTGATGATATACTTTATAAAAGTATATCAGAGGCAAATGATGGGATGTTTAAGAGTGGAGAAATTAATAAAATAAATGAAGGTTTAAAAGAAAATACTATTGAAGTAATCATGAATGAATCATTACTAGATAAAGAAACTATAAATTTAATAAATAATTATAAAAGTGAAGTAATTAGAGAAAAGATTGAAATTCCTAAGAAAAAAGAAGAAGTATTAGAATTTAAAGTGCAATAATAACTTGATATAACGTTTACTTACAGTTTATACTAGTAATAAGGAGCACTATCCTTATTACTAGTATATTAAGCAAAAGTTATAGTTTATAGTTTGGAAATGAAGGTGTACTTTATGAAATTAGATTTTAATTTAAATCTCACACAAGAGCAAAAATTAATAATGACCCAACAAATGCAGTTATCTATAAAGCTTTTACAAATGTCAACTTGCGATTTAAGAGAATATATAGAAAACGAGTTTGTAGAAAATCCAATACTAGAAGGAGATTTTGACTTTGTTCAAGAAGAAAAGGATTATCAAGATAAGATAGATTATAAAGAAATGATAAAATATCTAGAATTCGATAATTATGGATCTCAAAGTTATGGAGACTATAATAAGGATGAAGATGTATCACCTTTTAATTTTATATCAGAAAAAGAGTCGTTAACAGAGTATTTGCATGAACAATTGCTTGAAAGTGACGAAGATGAGTTAAAAAAAGCAATAGCATCATATATGATTGAGAATATTGATAGCAGAGGATATTTGGACATGCCTTTAGAAGATATATGCAAGGAATTAAATATCCCGATTGATTTAGGTCAAGAATCATTAGAGATACTTCAGGATTTAGAACCAGATGGTATAGGGGCTAGGGATTTGAAGGAATGTTTAAAAATACAGTTAATAAAAATGGGGATATTAGATGATAATCTAGAAATAATAATAGATGAATACTTAGATTTAATAGCAGATAATAAATATAGTGTTATAGCAAAAAACTTAAAAATAACTCCAAAAGAAGCTCAAGATTTAGGAGATATAATTAAAAGTTTGGAGCCAAAACCATCTAGAGGATTTTATACAGGGGACGAAGTTAAATTTATAATACCTGATGCAGCAATTAGAAATATTGATGGACAATATTTTGTTATTATGAATGATGGAGTTATACCAAGATTATCAATAAGTAATATATATAAAGATATCTTAAATAATAAGGAAGATAAAAGTACAGAAAATTATGTAAAAGAAAAATTGAATAGCGCTATGTTTTTAATAAAAAGTATAGAACAAAGAAAAAGTACTTTACTTAGAATATTAGAAAAAACTGTAGAGAAGCAAAAAGAGTATTTTGATAAAGGGCAAAAATATTTAAAGCCAATGACTATGAAAGAAATGGCAGAAGAGCTTGGAATACACGAGTCAACAGTAAGTAGAGCTATAAAGGATAAATATATATTAACAAGCCTTGGAACTGTGAAAATAAAGGATTTATTTACAACAGGTTTAAGTAAATCTCAAGGTGATGGTGAAGATGTTGCTGTTGTTAATATTAAAAAACAAATAAAAGAAATGATAGATGAAGAGGATAAGAAAAAGCCTTTATCAGATCAAGCAATATGTGATGAATTAAATAAGAAGAGTCTTAATATATCTAGAAGAACAGTAGCAAAATATAGAGAAGAAATAGGAATAAAATCATCAAGTAAAAGAAAGAGGATAGAGTAAAAATAGTATTATAAAAAATAGAATAAAAAAGGATTATAAAGGGGAATTTATAATAGAGATGTTAGCTGTTTATATTAAATATAGTAGAGATAAAAGCTAGCATTTCTATTAGAGTTTATTTTTTTAGACCTTGTGGACACATGTAAATATAAGTTGAAGTAGAGCAAGGTAATGGAATAAGCAAACTTACATATACTCACTTTTATAGGATATATAAAGTTATAATGCTAAAAATTTGTAAAACTTTTAGAAAAGTTTGCAGAAAGTACTTTTAAAATTCATAGAAGTGTTTTATAATAATAAATGTGGGACATATAAATTATATGCGGGACCTTTTTAGACCAAAGGAGGGTTGAAAGTGCAGGAAATATTGTCTTTACAGAAAAAAATAGTTCCTGAACTTGTAGAAGTCCTTGAGAAAAGATATAGTATTCTTAGGACTATATATTACAATCAGCCTATCGGAAGACGTGTTTTAGCCAATCAGTTAGATCTTGGAGAAAGGATTGTAAGAACTGAAATAAGTTTTTTAAAATCACAAAATTTGATAGAGATTAATACTCCAGGAATGACAGTTACCGAAGAGGGACAAGAAGTAGTGGATAAGCTTAAAGATTTCATACATGAAATAAAAGGTTTATCAGATATTGAGGAAAACATTAAGTCCTTCCTTGGGTTAAGAGATGTAATAATTGTTCCAGGTGATGCAGAAGCAAACGAAATAATATTAAAAGAACTTGGTAAAGCTACAGCTAATTATCTAAAATCAATTATTAAAGATAATAATATAATAGCTATAACTGGGGGAAATACTATAAAAGAATTTGTAGAGGCATTACCTAAGATAAATAATGTTTCAAATATTCTCGTAGTTCCAGCAAGAGGAGGTATGGGAAGAAAAGTTGAAATACAGGCTAGTACATTAGCTGCATCCTTAGCAAAAAAGTTAAATGGTGCTTATAAATTGCTTCATCTTCCTGAGAATCTTAGTTTAGAGCTTTTAGATACTTTACTAAAGGAAAAGGAAATAAAGGAAGTTATAGATAATATCCATAAGGCCGATATTTTAATTTATGGTATTGGTGATGCTTTAGTTATGGCAGAAAAGAGAGATGTTTCAGAAGAAGAGTTTAATAAACTTAAATCTCTTGGAGCTGTCGGTGAAGCTTTTGGTTGTTATTTTAACAAAGATTCCAAAGTTGTTTCAGAAAATACTTCAATTGGAATAAATATTAATGAAGCAAGAAAAATTAACACACATATTGCTGTAGCAGCTGGGGAAAATAAAGTTGATGCTATTATTGCAACAATGATGAAAAATCAAAATGCAGTATTAATAACAGATGAAGCAGCTGGTAGAAAAATTGTAGAATTTATTAAGGAACACACTAAACAAGCTTAAAATTTTAAAAATTTTAAATATAACTATTTTTAGGAGGTAATTGCAAATGGTAAATGTAGCAATTAATGGTTTTGGAAGAATAGGAAGATTAGCGTTAAGATTAATGATTGAAAACCCAGAATTCAACGTGGTAGCAATCAACGATTTAACTGATGCTAAGACTTTAGCTCACTTATTTAAATATGACTCTTCACAAGGAAGATTCAACGGAGAAATCGAAGTTAAAGAAGGAGCTTTCGTTGTTAACGGAAAAGAAATAAAAGTTACAGCTGAAAGAAATCCTGCTGACTTACCATGGAAAGAATTAAACGTTGACGTAGTTTTAGAATGTACTGGATTCTTCACTTCTCAAGAAAAAGCTGGTTTACACTTAGAAGCTGGTGCTAAGAAGGTTGTTATTTCAGCTCCTGCAACTGGAGACATCAAGACTGTTGTTTACAACGTAAATAATGATATATTAGATGGTACTGAAACAGTTGTTTCAGGTGCTTCATGTACTACAAACTGTTTAGCTCCAATGGCTAAAGTATTAAACGACAAGTTTGGAGTTCAAAAAGGATTTATGACTACAATCCACGCTTATACTAATGACCAAAACACATTAGATGGTCCTCACGGAAAAGGCGATTTAAGAAGAGGTAGAGCTGCTGCTGCTAACATCGTTCCAAACTCAACTGGAGCTGCTAAAGCAATTGGTTTAGTTATTCCAGAATTAAAAGGAAAATTAGATGGTGGTGCTCAAAGAGTTCCAGTTACTACAGGTTCATTAACTGAATTAGTTGTAACTTTAGACAAGAAAGTAACTGTAGAAGAAATAAACGCTGCTATGGCTGCTGCTGCAAACGAATCATTTGGTTACACTGAAGATGAAATAGTTTCATCAGACGTAATCGGAATCACTTACGGTTCATTATTCGATGCAACTCAAACTAAGGTTATGACAGTTGGAGATGAGCAATTAGTTAAAGTTGCTGCTTGGTACGACAATGAAATGTCATACACTAACCAATTAATCAGAACTTTAAAATACTTCGTAACTAGATAATTAAATAGTTAAATGTATAATTAAAGAAATATAATTATTGGTCTGGTTTTATAGAAAATCTATGAGGCCAGGCCAATTTTAAATTAAGCAAGAATTATAAGTTTATATTTAAGTTTATATTTAAATTTATATTTATAAGTTTTGTGTAGATTAATCAAAATAAATTTAAGAGGTGAAATCAATGAGCTTTAATAAGAAAACTATCGAAGATATAGACGTTAAAGGTAAAAAGGTTTTAGTAAGATGTGACTTCAATGTGCCACTAAAAGATGGCGTTATAACTGATGAAAATAGATTAAATGGTGCACTACCAACAATCAAATATTTAGTTAATAATGGAGCTAGAGTTATACTTTGCTCACACTTAGGAAAAGATGCATCAAAGTCATTAGCTCCAGTTGCTAAGAGATTAAGCGAAATGCTAGATAAAGAAGTAGTTTTTGCAAGAGACGAAGAAGTTGTAGGAGCAAATGCTAGAGCTGCTGTTGCAGAAATGAAAGATGGAGATGTTGTATTATTAGAAAATACAAGATGCAGAAAAGAAGAAACTAAGAACGTTGAAGAATTCTCAAAAGAATTAGCTTCATTAGCTGACATATTTGTAAATGATGCATTTGGTACAGCTCACAGAGCTCACTGTTCAACAGTTGGTGTTACTGAATTCTTAGATACAGCTGTATGTGGATACTTAATTCAAAA
>OKWQ01000078.1_pt1 | contig 121977 bp, 91 predicted proteins | sample 1607071 | NCBI WGS metagenome assembly OKWQ01 (sample SAMN07501039, study PRJEB24779) | human gut metagenome
ATAGTCGCAGTGCTGCCGATGATTATCCTTTATATACTGTTCCATGAAAAAGTGCAGGCCGGTATGATGGCGGGAGCCGTTAAAGGGTAGGCATGTCTGGTTTGGAACTGTAACGATGATTTAAGTGTTCAGATTAAAACAAGAATTGCCAGAATGAAATAGGTTAAAACGCATACTGCGATCTTAGAGGGTAAGCTGGTTGACAGGGAACCCTACTTAATTAGGAGGTTATATATGGAAGAATTAAGATTTCGGCAGATTCATATGGATTTTCACACCAGTGAGAAAATAATGGATGTGGGAGCCGCGTTTGATGCGGAAGAATTTGCAGATACACTGGATAAAGCAAGGGTTAATTCGGTTACCTGCTTCTCCAGATGCCATCATGGGATGTTGTATTATGATTCTGTCAGATTTCCGGAATTGGTGCATCCGGGTCTGGTCAATAATAACTTATTAATCCAGCAGATTGACGCCTGCCATAAAAGAGGAATAAAAGTACCTGTTTACACTACGGTACAGTGGGATTATTACTCCGGTATGAATCACCCGGACTGGGTTTGCTTAAATGAGGATGGAAGTTTAAAGGATTTTTGCCAGAATGATAAGTCTGCAAAAGTATATGATGCAGGATTTTACAGAACCCTGTGTGTCAATTCACCGTACAGACAGTTTTTAAAAGACCAGATTCTGGATGTCTTTGAAGTGCTGACAGCAGAGAGAATTGACGGATTATTCCTTGATATTGTAAATCCAGTAGACTGTTCCTGCAGACATTGTGTGGAAAAAATGGAAGCAGAAGGATATCGCCCGGATAAGAAGGAAGACCGGATGCTCTTTGCCAGAAAGACCATGCAGGATTTCAAAGAAGATATTTCGGCTTATATCAGAAGTCTGAAAGAAGATGTTACAATTTTCTATAATGCCGGGCATATTAATGCGGTTTCGGTAGATGCCAGAGATGCTTATACACATTGGGAATTAGAATCCCTTCCAAGCGGACAATGGGGATACTCCCATTTTATGAATACAGCCCGTTTTGCCAGAACTACCGGTATGGACTATCTTGCACATACCGGAAAATTTCATACGGAATGGGGAGACTTTCATTCCTTTAAAAACAGGGAGGCTTTGGAATATGAGTGTTTCCGGATGCTGGCATATAATTCAAAATGTCTGATCGGGGACCAGCTGGATCCGGATGGCAAAATATCCGGCGCGGTATATGATTTGATCGGCAGTGTGTATCGGGAAGTAGAAAAGAAAGAGCCCTGGTGCCAAAAAGCAAAAGCCCTGACGGAGATTGCAGTTTTTACAAGCGAATGTCTCAAGGAGCATACCGGTCCCGGAGGCTCGGTGCCCAGGGAAGTTAACGGCGCTTGTACGATGCTGGATGAACTGGGATACCAGCTGGATATTGTAGATGACCGTTCGGAGTTTAATGGGTACAAAGTATTGATTTTACCGGATAGCATACTTTGTGATTCCAAGCTGGCCGAGAAGATAAAAAGCTTTATCGCAAATGGCGGTAAGGTAATTGCCAGTTACAAGTCCGGACTTTCCGATGATGAGACGGATTTTGCGATTGATGAATTAGGTGTGCATTATTTAGGAGAGTCGCCTTATAGTCCGGATTTTATTATGCCCAATGAACAGATCGGCAAGTCTCTTCCACAAACGGAACATGTAATGTACGATAAGGGAGCGCAGGTGGAAGCAGCAGGGGCAGCGGTACTGGCGGACACTTACATTCCGTATTTTAACAGAACCTGGGAGCATTTTTGTTCTCATCGCCACACACCTTCTTCGCATAAGAAGGGATACCCTGCAATCGTTCAGACAGATTCCTGTATTTATATGATGCATCCGGTATTTACTACTTATTATAAGAAGCATCCCAAATGGTGTAAGGAAATTGTAAAAGATATTTTAGAACTGGTACTCCCAAACCCTCTGCTAAAACATAACGGTCCCACCTCTTTGCTCAGCGCGGTGAATATCCAGGCAGATAAAAAACGGTATGTGCTTCACGGTCTTCACTATATACCGGTGAAAGTCTCGGAAGAACTATTTACAATAGAGGATATTATTCCATTGTATGATATTCATTATTCCGTAAATTTACCGGAAAAAATAAAATCAGTACGCCTTGTACCGGAAGGAAGTGAATTAGAATTTTCATGCATGGATGGCAGAATCGAATTTATCGTTCCTGAAATAAAAGGCCATTGTATGATAGAATTTCAGTATTAAGAACATGCGCATATGTAATTCATATTTATAGTTGTTGGTTCAGATAGACTGTGATAATATTATGGGTAAACAGTAGTCTGAATAGTCCTTTAGGGACTTTTTCAAGATAGATAAAGAAAAATTACATGTGGGTGAAGAACGATGGCAGTTACAATAAAAGATGTAGCAAAAGAAACAAATTTAGCGATTTCGACAATCTCGAAATATATGAATGGAGGAAATGTTAAACCCCAGAACCGGATGGTGATAGAAGCAGCGGTTCAAAAGCTGGGATATCAGCCGAATAATGCAGCGAGAGGCCTGAGAAGCGCTAAAACCTATACCGTCGGCATCGCGATAGATTCACTGGAAAGCCAGTTTCTGGCAAAGATTACGGCGTATATAGAAAAACTTTTGAAGGACAGGGGATATTCGCTGCTGCTTTGCTGTCACAGAGGGAATGCACAGGAGGCACAAAGGGCAGTCAAATTTCTCTCAGATAAACAGGTAGATGGGATTATTTTCAGCTATGCCATGAAAAGTGAAGTGGATTTTATGGCAACGGCCAGAGAACGGAAGATACCAGTGGTGCTGGTAGATTGTCTGTGCCAGTACACGCCCAGCGACAGCGTGATGGCAAATTCTGCGGCAGGCACCTATACAGCAGTAGAATATTTAATTGGACAGGGGCACCGGCAGATTGCAATTCTGTCAGGAACCAGTGAGAAGATACCGGAACGGTTTACGGCTAAAGACCGGATGAAAGGCTTTTTGCGTGCGATGGAAGATTATGATATCCCGGTGACAAAAGAATATATCGAAAAAGGAGATTTTACTTTTGAATCCGGATATAAATGCATGCAGAAAATCTGGAAGCTGAAGAAGAGGCCTACAGCAGTATTTGTTTCCAATTATAATATGTGTCTCGGTGCCATGACAGCGGTTCATAATCTGAGCATTGACATTCCCGGTGAATTGTCTTTTGTTACTTTTGATGACATGGAATTTTCCATAATGTCACGGCCCAGTCTCACTTCAGTCAGACAGCCGATTGAAATGATTGCCCGCAAATGTGTGGAATTGGTATTGAAAAGAATGGAAGGGGATTATACGGATTTCCCTAAGAATTTAAAACTGCCGACTACTTTTAAGGAAAGGGAGTCGGTTCAAATGATCATTTCGTAAAGGAGAATTAAAAAATGAAAGATACAAAACAGCAATGGTTTAAGGATGCAAAGTTTGGATTATTTATCCATTGGGGATTATATTCTATTTTAGCAGGGGAATACAATGGCAAGAAGACAGACCGGATTGCGGAGTGGATTATGAATCATCTGGATATACCGGTCAGTGAGTATGAAAAGCTGGCAGGACAGTTTAATCCGGTAAATTTTAATGCGGAGGAGATTGTAAAAAAGGCGAAGAGCTGGGGAATGAAATATATTGTATTTACTTCGAAACATCATGAAGGCTTTGCAATGTATGACTCTAAGTGCAGTGATTACAACGTAGTAAAGGCAACACCTTACAAAAAAGATATTCTGAGACAGTTAAAAGATGCCTGTGATAAATATGATATGAAACTGGGTCTTTATTACTCCCAGGCGCAGGACTGGCATGATCCTGACGGGTTAATGTATTTAAAGGATAATTCCCACAAAGATTATCAGCACTATCTGGATACAAAGGTTAAACCGCAGTTAACTGAAATTCTAACGGAGTACGGAGATATTGCTTTAATATGGTTTGATACACCGATGGGAACCACCCCGGAGCAGAGCAAATCCCTGGTTGACCTGGTAAAATCCCTGCAGCCGGACTGCATTGTCAGCGGCAGAATTGGAAATGAACTGGGTGAATATATGACTACGGGAGATAATTTCATACCGAGGCTGCCGTATGAAGGAGACTGGGAACTGCCGGCTACTTTAAATGATACCTGGGGATTCAACAAGGATGACCATAACTGGAAGAACCCGGATGATATTATCCGGCTTCTGCTGAAAGTAACCAGCAGGGGAGGCAATTACCTTCTGAATATCGGTCCGGATGCAACCGGACATGTACCGGACAGAAGCATCGCTATTTTGGACGAGGTGGGTAAATATGTTCAGGATAATGCGGACAGTATCTTTGGAACCAGAAGAGTAGACCTCTATGCTTATGAATTAGAGTGGGCTCAATTTACACAGAAAGATTATAAGTTATTTGTACATGTCTTAGCTCCGAGGCGCCGTATTGAATTGCTTAATGTAGGCAATAAAGTAAAAAGTGCATATTTAGTAAGCAATGGACAGGAACTGGAATACGAGTGTTCCGTTACCTGTGAGGGAGCAGATGTGATTGAAGTAGAAGTCCCAGAAGAATTATGTGATGAAAAAAATTACTGTGTCTGCCTTGAGACAGAGGAAAAAGATCCGGTATTTGAACCGATAAGAGGATAGTATAGAGCGTGTCTTAGAATAATTGCACCTGTCTGACGCTTGTGTGAAGCGGACAGTACAGACTCAAATATTTTAAGATACGCTCTTTTGGCAGTGCATCCCGTAATTTTTTGTGTATTGTGAAAAGTACAAAAAAAATGTTAAATTAAGTACCAGGCAAATGGACAAGTATCCCGAAATGTGCTATGATTAGTTCATATGAGGAAAATCATAAATCCATATGTACAAATGAATCCTTTCGGGGATTCTAAATAATAAGGAGGAAAAACACAAATGGCTAGAAAAATGAAGACCATGGATGGTAATCATGCTGCAGCTCATGCTTCGTATGCGTTTACAGACGTAGCAGCAATCTATCCGATCACACCATCATCTGTTATGGCTGAAGCAACTGATGAATGGGCAACCCAGGGAAGAAAAAATATCTTCGGACAGGAAGTTCAGGTAACTGAAATGCAGTCTGAGGCAGGTGCTGCCGGTACCGTTCACGGATCCCTTGCAGCAGGTGCTTTAACAACTACTTATACAGCATCTCAGGGACTTTTACTTATGATCCCTAACTTATACAAAATTGCAGGCGAGCAGTTACCAGGTGTATTCAATGTTTCCGCACGTGCTCTTGCAAGCCATGCATTATCTATATTCGGTGACCATTCTGACGTTTATGCATGTCGTCAGACAGGATGCGCTATGCTTTGTGAATCCAGCGTACAGGAAGTAATGGACTTAACAGCTGTTGCTCACCTCGCTTCCATCAAAGGACGTATTCCATTTATCAACTTCTTCGACGGATTCCGTACATCTCATGAAATCCAGAAGATCGAAACATGGGATTATGAAGATTTAAAAGATATGGTAGATATGGATGCAGTTGATGCTTTCCGTAAACATGCTTTAAACCCAAATCATCCATGCCACAGAGGTTCTGCACAGAATCCTGATATCTTCTTCCAGGCTAGAGAAGCTTGTAACGAAAGCTACGATGCTTTACCGGCTATCGTTCAGGACTACATGGACAAAGTAAATGAAAAAATCGGTACAGATTATAAATTATTCAACTACTACGGAGCAGCAGATGCTACACACGTAATCATCGCTATGGGTTCCGTATGTGACACAATCGAAGAAACAATTGACTACTTAACAGCAGCAGGCGAAAAAGTCGGTGTTGTAAAAGTTCGTCTTTACAGACCATTCAGCGCAGAAGCTTTGATTAATGCTATTCCGGAAACTGTAAAACAGATCTCCGTATTAGACAGAACAAAAGAACCAGGCGCACTTGGCGAACCATTATACTTAGATGTAGTTGCAGCATTAAAAGAAACGAAATTTGATGCAGTTCCGGTATACTCAGGACGTTACGGATTAGGTTCTAAAGATACAACACCTACTCAGATCGTTGCTGTATACAAAAATGCAGAAAAGAAGAAATTCACAATCGGTATCGTGGATGATGTAACAAATCTGTCTCTTGAATTAGGAACACCGCTTGTTACTACACCAGAAGGAACAATCAACTGTAAATTCTGGGGACTTGGTGCTGACGGTACTGTTGGTGCTAATAAGAACTCCATTAAGATTATCGGTGATAACACAGATATGTACGCTCAGGCTTACTTTGATTATGATTCAAAGAAATCCGGCGGTGTTACCATGTCCCATTTACGTTTTGGTAAGAGCCCGATCAAATCTACTTACTTAATCCGTCAGGCTAACTTTGTTGCTTGTCACAACCCATCTTATGTTAATAAATATAACATGGTTCAGGAATTAGTAGACGGCGGCAAATTCTTATTAAACTGCCCATGGGATATGGAAGGTCTTGAGAAACATTTACCAGGACAGGTTAAGAGCTTTATCGCTAACCACGGTATTAAATTATATGTAATCGACGGTATCAAGATTGGTAAAGAAATCGGACTTGGCGGACGTATCAATACTGTTCTTCAGTCAGCATTCTTCAAACTTGCAAACATCATTCCGGAAGAACAGGCTATTGACCTGATGAAAGCAGCTGCAAAAGCTACTTACGGAAGAAAAGGCGATAAGATTGTACAGATGAACTATGATGCAATTGATGCCGGTGCGAAACAGGTTGTTGAAATCACAGTACCGGACAGCTGGAAAGATTCTGCTGACGAAGGACTTGCAATGTCTCACGCTGAAGGCGGAAGAAAAGACGTTGTTGATTTCGTTAACAATATCCAGAGCAAAGTAAATGCACAGGAAGGTAACTCCTTACCAGTATCTGCATTCAAAGAATATGTAGACGGATCTACACCATCCGGTTCTTCTGCATATGAAAAACGTGGTATCGCAGTAGATATCCCTGTTTGGAAACCAGAAAACTGTATCCAGTGTAACAGATGTGCTTATGTATGTCCTCATGCAGTTATTCGTCCGGTTCCTATGACAGATGAAGAAGTTGCTGCAGCACCGGAAGGAATGACAACCATTCCAATGACAGGTATGCCAAATTATAAATTTGCAATAACCGTTTCTGCTTATGACTGTACAGGATGTGGATCTTGTGCGAACGTATGTCCAGGTAAGAAGGGTGAAAAAGCACTTGTTCTTGAAAATATGGAAGCAAATGCTGGCTGCCAGAAATACTTTGACTACGCTGTAGAATTACCTGCAAAAGCAGATGTTGTTGAAAAATTCAAAGAAAATACCGTAAAGGGAAGCCAGTTCAAACAGCCATTACTTGAGTTCTCAGGAGCTTGTGCAGGTTGTGGTGAAACACCTTACGCTAAATTAATCACTCAGTTATTTGGTGACAGAATGTACATTGCAAATGCTACAGGATGTTCTTCTATCTGGGGTAACTCTTCACCTTCCACACCTTATACTGTAAATGCAAAAGGACAGGGACCAGCATGGTGTAATTCCTTATTTGAAGATAATGCAGAATTTGGTTATGGTATGTTATTAGCTCAGAAAGCCCTGAGAAACGGCTTAAAAGCAAAAGTTGAAGAAATCATTGCAAATACAGAAGACTCTGATGTAAAAGCTGCTTGCCAGGATTGGATCGATACCTTTAATTCAGGCGCTACAAATGGTTCTGCAACTGACAGAATGGTAGCTGCTTTAGAAGGCAAAGACTGCGATACATGCAAAGAAGTTGTAAATAACAAAGACTTCTTAGCTAAGAAATCCCAGTGGATCTTCGGTGGTGACGGATGGGCTTATGACATCGGTTTCGGCGGTGTTGACCATGTATTAGCAAGCGGACAGGATATCAACATCATGGTATTCGATACAGAAGTTTACTCTAATACAGGCGGACAGTCTTCCAAATCTACACCTACAGGAGCTGTAGCACAGTTCGCTGCCGGTGGTAAAGAAGCGAAGAAAAAAGACCTTGCAAGTATCGCTATGAGCTATGGTTATGTATATGTAGCACAGATCGCTATGGGTGCTGATTACAATCAGACTGTAAAAGCGATTGCGGAAGCAGAAGCTTATCCAGGACCATCCTTAATTATCGCTTATGCTCCATGTATCAACCACGGAATCAAGATCGGTATGAGCAAAGCTCAGACAGAAGAAGATAACGCAGTAAAAGCTGGTTACTGGCATTGCTTCCGCTTCAACCCAACATTGGCTGAAGAAGGAAAAGCTGCATTCAGCTTAGACAGCAAAGCTCCAACAGGAGATTACCAGGCATTCTTAGACGGAGAAGTTCGTTACAATTCACTGAAACGTTCTAATCCTGAAAAAGCTGCTGTACTCTTCGCTAAATCTGAAGAATACGCAAAAGAAAGATATGCTTACCTGCAGAAATTAATTACTCTGTATGGTGGAGAACAATAAGATAGAAATATTTTAAAGAAAATAAAGACCGGATGGCGATTGGCTATCCGGTCTTTTCTTAAGGGTGTGTGGGAAAAGGTATGAGGGAAGAAGGGAAGTTATGAGTTTGATGATAAAATAGTATGGAGCGATTTATTTATATGCTATACTATTTATGGGAGATGATTTTATGATATATATTGCAGTTTGTGATGTAGATAACAAGATATGTTCGTTTATGGAACATATTATTCGAAAGTATGCCCGGGAAAATGCTATTAATGTGGAAATAGACATTTTTTATAGTGGTGAAGCTCTGTGCAAGTCTTTAGAAAATTCTAATTATTATGATCTGATCTGTTTAGATATTCAATTACAGAAAATGAGTGGGATAGATGTGGGACTCTATTTGAGAGAGAAGCTGGGAAATGATGCAACACATCTCATTTATATTTCCGAGAGTACCAATCACGCTATGAAATTATTTCAGATAAGGCCGCTAAATTTTTTGATTAAGCCTGTTTATGATTCAGCCATGTGGAAAAATCTGCATAAGGCTGTACAATTAATTGAAAAACAAAACCTGTGCTTTCAATATAAAAATGGCAGGACTTATCATAGAATTTTATATAGTAGTATTCTTTATTTTAAAAGTGAAGGTAAAAAAGTATATATTATTTTAGATGATCATAGCAAAGAATTCTATGGGAAAATTGATCTGATTATGTCTGAGGTTCCTCTGCAAAAATTTATAAGAATCCACAAATCGTATATTATTAATTTAAATTATATAAAAGAATATTGTTTTGAATCTGTGAAAATGGACTCCTAATTTTGCATAATGCCTTCTGGCATAAGAAAATCAGAATTGCCAATTGATACAAAATATACAAACATGAGAAAGAACCCTATTCTCTTGATATACAGTGCTATATAGCATAATTTACTTTATCTACAATCTGAAACCGGCTGCTGCAGCCGGTTTTTTATATGAAGAAATAATAATTCTGGATCAGGGAGCACTGTCATAATAAGCGTCCATATAAACCTTCTGCACATCTACCAGTGCAGCCTCTTTCGGATTTTCAGGCATTCCTGTATCCTCCAGAGCATGTAAAGACAAAGTCACCACATCAGAAGGCCGAAATGATGTTGTGTTCAATTTAGGAATTCCGATCCGTTGTGATAGTTCGCGGATGTGGCAGATAGCTGCGGCTGCCCCCTGATCTGCCGTCATCCGGGAAGTGTCAATACCAAGTGCCTGACCAATCCGGGAATACCGTTCTTTACATACAGATGTATTGTATTTCATAACATAGGGCAGCAGGATAGCATTTGCAACACCATGAGGGGTATTATAAAAACCGCCCAGCTGGTGAGCCATAGCGTGTACCATTCCAAGACCCGAATTAGAAAATGCAAGACCAGCCATATATTCTGCCCAGCACATGTCGGTACGGGCTTCTATATTTCTGCCTTCAAATACGGCCTTTTCCAGGGACATACCAATTAAATGAATTGCTTCAAGTGCGATTCCATCGGTAAAAGGAAAATGAGATTTGGCAGTATAAGCCTCAATGGCATGTGTCAGAGCATCCATTCCGGTAGATGCCGTCAAAAAGGCAGGCATATCCAGCATCAGCATGGGATCATTAATTGCCAGATAAGAGAGGCAGTTGGCATCAACCATCAGCATTTTTACTTTATTAATTTCATCCGTAACCACATAAGCCCGGGTTACTTCTGAGCCGGTCCCTGCAGTTGTATTAATGGCAATAAGCGGAATACCGGGGTTTTTTGATTTATTCAATCCGTTATAAGCGGCAATATCCCCGCCATTATTAGCAAGTATACTGACAGCCTTGGAAACATCCAGGGAAGAGCCGCCTCCAATCCCGATCATGTAGTCACAGTGTTCCCGGTCAAAAAGTGATTTAGCCTCATTTACGATAGAAACAGTCGGATTCGGTTTAACTCCGTCATAAATCGTATAGTCTTTACCGGCACTATCCAGCACATCAGTGACCTTCTTTACAGTTCCAATATCTACAAGCGGCTTATCAGTGACAATAAATGCCTTCTTACCTGATATAAGATCAATGTGCCGCGGTATTTCACAAATACAGCCCTTACCAATCAACGTATGTGCCGGTTGGTACAATTCTCGATAATTCATTTAAACACCCTCCTATACATTTAATAGCATTTTATGAACAAATGATAGTGCAATAAAAACATATGTTATTAAAACTAAAATAGCATAAATTAAATGGAAAGTCAATGAGGCAAGGTTACAAAATGCAAGTAATAGGGTAATAGCAAATCTTTATCAACAAATTACCCAGGGAGAGCTGCTTTAATGATATAAAGCTATAAAATGTTTACTGAATTTTAAGTGTAAAAATTATGAAAATCGACAAAATGCCCTGATATTATAAAAATAATTGCAATTTATATTGACAATGCACAAAACTTATAGTATTATCCATGTATACAAATGATAATCATATAGTTACATATGTTCCTATAATATGTTTGAAAGGACAAGGGAATGAAATCGTATTTTATTGGAATTGATACGGGGACTCAGGGAGTACGGGTTGGAATTGTTGATGAAGATGGTGAAATGCTGATCAGCCATGAAAAAAAGTGGGAAACTTCTTATCCTAAAGTCGGCTGGGCAGAACAAAATCCTATGGATTGGTGGGAGAGCATTCTGGAGGTGCTAAAACAGTGCTCCCGTGAAATGACGGATGAGCAGAAGAAATCCGTGAAGGCGTGCTGTGTCTGTGCTACATCTTCTACGGTACTGGCTATCGATGAACAGGGAAAGCCTCTTATGGATGCCATGATGTGGATGGATGCCAGATCCCGGGAGGAAATGAATGAGATCAATGAAACGCATGATCCGGTTCTGGATTACTGTGGGAAGGAGACATCCTTTGAATGGATGATTCCAAAAGCATTATGGATCAAAAAACACCGCAGGGATATTTACGATAAGTGTTTCCGGCTGGTAGAACAACTGGACTGGATTAATTACATGTTATGCGGAAAGCTATCCAGTTCCATCTGCAATACGACATGCAAATGGAATTACATAGAATCAAAAGGCGGTTACCAGAAAGAATACTTTGAACGGATAGGTTTTGAAGATTATAAGGAAAAAATCGTCACACAGGTAGATAAAATCGGTGAGGTTGTGGGGAAAATAAGACCCGGACTGGCAGAGCGTTTTGGATTTAATCCTGATTTAGTGGTGGTACAGGGAGGAATTGATGCCCATATGGCGATGTTTGGACTGGATGTTATTAAGCCTCATAAACTGGGTATTGTTATGGGAACCAGTTTTGTACATCTGTGTATGTCCAAAGAGAAGCCGGATCTAAAAGGCATCTGGGGGCCTTATGACAGTGCACTGGTAGACGGACTCTGGCTGCTTGAAGGAGGTCAGATATCGGCTGCCGGACTGGTAAACTGGTTTCGGAAAAATTTTCATATCGGAGAAGAAGACGGTAATCCTTATGCCAGACTGCTTCGGGCGGCAGAGGAAGTCGATCCCGGATCTGACGGGTTAACGGTTCTGGATTTTTTCCAGGGAAACCGAACACCGTATAAGGATGCAATGGCCAAAGGTGTGATCTATGGACTGAATGTCAAACATACCTGGAAACATATTTACCATGCTGTGTTGGAATCCGTATCATTTGGTACATACAACATTATACGGAATTATGAAACCCAGGGATATGAAATAAATTCGCTGACTGTCTGCGGGGGAGTTACCAAAGACCGTGGATGGATTCAGATGATATCGGATGTAACCGGTAAAAAGATTATTATCAATCGGAACAGCCAGGCAGGGGTATTGGGGTGCTGTGTGGCAGCTGCATCAAAAGGAAGACATTATCATAGTTTTCAGGATGCAGCAGATAAGATGGTAGTGCCCGAAATAGTGATCAAACCCGATATGGAAAAGCACAAATTGTATCAGGAACCATTCCGGAGATATCTGAAGCTTTACCGGAGTTTGAAGGATTTGATGCATGATACCCAGGAGATTAGCCTTATTTAGCATGGTGCTAAATAAATCTAATATATGGCAGACTGCTTCCGGGAGCCTGTTGCAGATTCAGCGATCCGCCACAATAAGCGGAATGCATAATCTTGCAGAAACAGAAAACTTTTCTGACACGCACCAGAATAGCAGCAGCCGAAAATATTCATATTCTAAGGAGGAATAAAATGAGAAGGTACAAAAAGATGTTGGGGATTTTATTAACAGTGGCAATGTCCGTTTCCATGCTGTCGGCATGTGGAGGCACAACGAAGAGTTCTGATGCGGACACCGCGGCAAAAACAGAGGCTCAGGCAGAGACAAAAGCTGCAGAGACAAAGGCAGCAGAAACAAAAGAAGCAGTAACGGAATCAGCAAAAGAAACAGCATCAGAGGCAGTCACGGAAGCAGAGAAAAAAGCGGATGCTTCCGGTAAAAGTTTTAAAGTCGGCTATGTAAATAAGACCTTAAATAACCCATATTTTGTAGCTCTGGATGCAGCCCTCAAAGAAGAAGTCGAATCAAGGGGATGGTCTTATGCCAGCCTGGATGCTTCCGAAGATATTTCCAAGGAAATGGAAAATATGGAAACGTTCGTTTCCCAGAATTATGATTGTATTATTATGAACTGTGTAGATTCCGAGGCCTGTCTTCCGGCGATTGCAAATGCAACAGCAGCAGGTATTCCGGTAATCAATGTAGATAATGCCTGCGATACATCGGCTGATAATATTACGACCGTTTGTTCCGATAACCTGAGAAACGGAAGAGCAGTAGGACTCTATGTTGGTGAGCAGTTCGGGAAAGACCCGATTGTATCCGTACTCCTTTCCGGTGTAAAAGGTGCGGTGGTATCTCAGGAAAGACGTACCGGTCTTATGTGCGGAATTATTGAACAGAGAACAGGCTGTACGGAAGATGAAGCCTGGGCTGCAGCAAAAACAATGGAACAGGAGCTGATGGACAAAGGTAAAGCAGAAAATGCGGATGCAGATTTCAAGATCAACGGCCAGGGCTGGGGTAACTGGACTGCAGATGAAGGTCTTCCGGCAATGGAGGATTTACTGGTAGCAAATAAAGATATCAACCTGGTATTAGGCGAGAATGACAATATGTTATTAGGCGCTATGACTGCTATTGAAAATGCAGGCTTAACCGATAAGATTAAACTCGCGGCAGCAGCAGACGGACAGAAGGAAGCAATCAAACTAATCGCAGATAATACGGGTTATATTGCTACCGGGGATAATAATCCAAAGACGGTTGCGGCTATGGCTATGCAGGTTGCAGACGATGTTTTACTGAATGGTAAGACAGCAGACGATTATGAGGATATCACACGGACACCGCCTCTTTGTTATACCATTGAAAATGCAAAAGACTACTATGATGAAAATGCGGCATTTTAACAACATAATGTAAGGCAGGTGTAATACACCGCCGCAGGCAGCGGGTTTTGCCCCTGGCGGCAGATGCCAAATGGTTCCTCAAACGAGTCCGTTTGGTTTGCTGCCCGCGGGAATAAAGGAATCAAAAATGGGGGTGTTGTGTCAGTTTATCAGAAGAAAGATAACGATGCGGCATCCCCAAAAAAGAAAAGCAGCAGAAACACAGAAAATGATGAGGAGTGTAGGCGATGGGTAGTGAATATCGGGTTGAGATGGAGCATATTGACAAAAAGTTTGGCGGCGTCTATGCACTGAAGGATGTTTCTTTGCGGGTAAAGCCAGGAGAAGTCCATGCTTTAATCGGAGAAAACGGTGCAGGAAAATCTACTTTGATGAAAATCTTATCCGGGGCGGTTTTACGGGATGGAGGGACTATTCGGATTGACGGGCAGGAGGTAAAGATCACCTCTCCAAGAGAAGGGAAAGACCTGGGGATTGCAACGATATATCAGGAGTTTATGCTGGCGCCTCATTTAACGGTTGCTGAAAATATATTTATTGACCGGTTAAATCAGGGCGGAGCGGCTATTCGGTGGAAAAAATTAAATAAAGATGCTTCCGAAATATTAAAGAAGCTGGGATTTGGAGAAATTGACCCGAAACAAAAGGTTGCGGAATTGTCGGTGGCATATCAGCAGGTTGTGGAAATCTGCAAGAATCTCAGCCGGGATGCAAAGATTCTGGTGCTGGACGAACCAACTGCAGTGCTGACATTTACAGAAATTGAAAAACTCTTTTCACTGGTGAACCTTTTGAAAAAAGACGGAGTCAGCATCATCTACATATCCCACCGGTTGGAAGAAATATTCCAGTTATGCGACACAATAACGGTATTTAAAGACGGGAAGTTTGTAAAAGAGCTTTCTACCGGAGATATCGATAAGCATGGGCTGATCAATCTCATGGTCGGTCGGGAAATGTCTACCCTGTATCCGGAGAGAAAAGTGAAGCTGGGAGAGGTGGTTCTGGATGTGAAAAACCTGAACTGCGGAAATATGGTACAAAATGTGTCTTTTTCTGTTCGGGCAGGTGAAGTGCTGGGATTCAGCGGACTGGTGGGGGCAGGAAGGACAGAGACTATGCGTGCCGTATTTGGAATAGACCGTAAAGAAAGCGGTGAAATTACGCTGGCGGGGGAAAAGGTGTCGTTTAAGGCGCCTAAGCATGCAGTGGAACGCGGGCTGGGATTCCTGCCCGAAGACAGAAAGCAGCAGGGGGTACTGCTGAATCAATCCATACGTATTAACACGACCCTTGCTTCCCTGAAACAGGTAAAATACGCCATGGACGTTATCAACGGAAAAAAAGAAAAACAGACAGTAGAAAATATCCTGGGGCAATTGTCTACGAAATATGCATCCATGGAGGATGATGTATCCAGTCTGTCCGGAGGCAACCAGCAAAAAGTGGCTCTTGCAAAATGGCTGGCGGCTGACTGTAAATGTATGATACTGGATGAGCCTACCCGTGGAGTGGATGTCGGGGCAAAGGTAGAAATATATAAAGTAATTAATGATCTGGCGGGACGGGGAGTTGCAATCGTCATGATCTCTTCGGAGATGACGGAAATCATCGGAATGTGCGACCGGGTTATCATTATGAGGCAGGGCAGGGTTACCGGCGAAGTTGCCAGAGAAGAATTATTTGAAAATGTGCTGATAAAATACGCAATGGGGGTTTAAGTGTAAGCCGGCTTGAGGTTTTCATGGGTTTAGGTTTGAAAGAAAAATATGAAATCGAAAGGAAGCCACATTTTGATTCTTTCAAATTGATTTAGTTGTGGCAGTACAGCAGGCATGCCTGCTGTATGCAATGGGTGAAAAAATGAATACAAAAAATAAAGCTGCAAAATTATTTGTCAAACATAATACTTATTTTATGCTATTGCTGTTAGTGGTTATCTGTATCTGCATATCGCCGGATTTCTTTACCTTACAGAATATCATTAATATCCTGCGCCAGTATTCAGGTACCACCGTTGTCTGTATGGGGATGTTGTTTGTAATTCTGACTGGGGGAATTGATTTATCTGTTGGATCTATTCTGGCACTTGGAAGCGTAATGGTGGCATTTGCACTGACAACCCACAGTCTGGGTATGGGAGCTGCAATTCTCCTACCGGTTCTGGTTGGGTGTGTATTAGGTGCAGCTACCGGATTTCTGGTATCTTATGCCAAGATGGCAGCCTTTGTGGCTTCATTGGCAATGATGACCATTGCAAGAGGTCTGGCATTTGTTATATCCAATGGGCAGCCGGTGCAGACACCAAAGGATACCATTGGTAAATTGGGTGTAGCGATGATCGGGGGCGTGATTCCATGGCTGGCAGTCATTGCGGTAGTTGTTATTTTGATATTTGCGTTTATTCATAAGTATACTGCTTTTGGACGTATCATAGTTGCCATAGGAAGTAATGAAACGGCCGTAAAATTAGCGGGAATCCGTGTAAACCGGTATAAAATGTCCGTGTATGCTATCTCTGGAATCTGTGCTGCTATTGGTGGCATTATCGCATCTTCCAGAACGGCTATCGGAACACCGATTATAGGACAGGGATTGGAACTGGATGCTATTGCAGCCTGCGTGATTGGGGGCGCAAGCCTGTCGGGCGGAGAAGGGTCCTGTATTAAGACCGTTGTAGGTGTACTGGTGCTGGCACTGATCAGCAATATCATGAATCTGCTCGCAGTTCCTTCTTATCCCCAGGATATCATAAAAGGCATTATTATTATCATTTCTGTGCTACTACAGGGTCTTACTTCTAAAAATAAAACAGTCTAGAGTGTTATAAAATAGCTTTCTAATAGCTGTACGTCATGGTTTGACAGAGAGGAGCATTGCAATGAGAGATATTTTACTGATGGCAGTGGATTTGGGCACAAGTTTTATAAAAGTTGGAGTTTATGATACGGACAGTACGTGTATTACCCTGGAGACAGAACCGGTAAAAGATTATAGACCGGGTCCCGGCATATTTATACAAAAGGGAGAAGAATTATTAGCCTCTGTAATCACCTGTATGAAAAAAGTATGTGCTGCACTGGAGGGAAGGGCAGAATGTATTGAAGCCATTGCCTTTACCGGACAGATGTCAGGGTTCATGGGAGTGGATGAAAACTGGAATGATATCACCACCTGGTCCTGTTCTCTGGACAGCCGGTATATGCCTTATGCAGAAAAACAAATGGAAAAACTAAGAGATCCATTTTTATGTATTGGGGGAACGAACTTTCCCCAAATGGCACCAAAATATGAGTGGTTCAAAATGGAATATCCGGAACAGAGCAAAAAGATTGCAAAATATCTGATGATCAGTGGGTACGTGATTGGAAAAATAGGAGATATATCCGTGGAAGATGCGGTAATAGACAGATCCTTTACCCAGTGGACCGGACTTGCTGATGTACAAAATGACAGATGGTCACAGGAAATCTGCAGGGAGATTGGACTGGATGAGAAATATCTGCCTAGAATTGTGAATTCTAACCACATCTGTGCACGGCTAAATAAGGAAATGGCAGCAGCGACGGGATTAAAACAAGGGGTTGTTCTGGTATCCGGTGCAGGAGATAAGCCTGCGGGCTGTCTGGGGGCTGGAATTGTAAACTATGGAGATATGATATTTGAAGCTTCGTCCTATGGAGAAGTGAGCTGCTGTGTCAGTGAATATCGTCCGGATATGGATGAAAGGCGTCTGGATGTCATTCCATCAGCGGTACCGGGAGAGTTTTATGCCACTCATTTTGCAGCAGGTTCCGGGATTACTTTAGACTGGTTTATGAATACTTTCGTAAAACAGGCAGGCATCAGTACGAAAGAAATGTTTGCAGATATGGAACATAAAATGAGCAGCATTGCGCCGGGATGCAATGGTCTGATGGGAATCGGGCTGCTGGGCGGCAGCTCTATGCCGCTTGATGGTTCACTGCGGGGTATGTGGATGGGATTCGACTGGAGCCATTCCAAAGAGCATTTTTATAAAGCGCTGTTAGAAAGTTTTACCTATGATTTTACCCTGTGTATGCAGCGAATGGAAGAACTGTATCCGGAATATGAGCTTGATCATGTCCGAATCATTGGAGGGGGCGCCAAATCGCCGGTATGGACGCAGATGTGTGCCGATGTCCAGGGAAAGCGATATGAGGTTCTGAACCGAGAGGATGCTGCCATGTGGGGAGCTGCAATTCTGGCTGGAAATGCCATAGGTGTTTTTCCGGATTTAAAAGAGACCGCATTAAAGCATGTGAAAGTAGAACGGGAATTCCTACCGGATTTAACAAAAAGAGAAGCGTATATGCCTTACTTGCATTTATATAAGGATTACATGGTGGAGCTTCATGATTTCTATGAGCGGATAGGACAATTATCCAATAATATGGTATAGAAGGAGAAGGAAATATGGCTAAGACAGTAAAAACAATGAAAGCACTGGTTGTTTACGGAAAAAATGATTATCGGCTGGAGTCAGATTATCCGGTACCGGAATTAAAAAAGGGTGAGGTACTGATTAAAGTGGAGGCTTGCGGTGTGTGCGCAAGTGATATTAAAAACTGGCATGGAGCAGAAGGTTATTGGGGAGATGGTAAATCAGAGCCCTGGGTAAAAACACCGTTTATTCCCGGGCATGAATTTGTGGGAGAAGTAGTCGAGGTGGCTGAAGGTTACCAGGGATGTGCAAAGGCAGGTGACCGGATAACCGGTGAACAGATTGTACCCTGCGGGGAGTGCATGTTCTGCAGGACCGGGCATTATTGGATGTGTGACCAGGCAGATATCTTTGGATTCCGTGCCCACGTCAATGGTGCCATGGCGGAATATATGATATTGCCTGAAAAGACAAGGATTTATCAGATTCCTAAGGATCTGGAATTAGAAAAAGCCATCTTAATTGAACCGTACAGCTGTGCAAAGCACGCAGTGGACCGTGCGGATATTTCCAATACCGATGTAGTTGTAATTTCCGGAGTGGGAACATTGGGGCTGGCAATGGTTAATTATGCGAGATTGAGAAGGCCTAAAAAGCTCATTGCAATTGATATGAAGGAAGACAGGCTTGCGATTGCCAAAAGTTTTGGTGCGGATATCTGCCTCAATCCGTCAGAGTGTGACGTAGTAAAAGAGATTCAGAGCATGACAAATGGTTATGGCTGTGATATTTATATAGAAGCAACGGGACATCCTTCCAGTGTGCAGCAGGGTTTAGATGCCATACGGAAATTGGGGAGATTTATTGAGTTCAGCGTATTCGGACAAAAAGTAAGTGTGGATTGGTCTGTAATCGGTGATGGAAAGGAACTGGATATTCTGGGAGCACATTTAGGACCTTACTGTTTTGATGTGGTAACGGAATGGATTGCTGATAATACCATTTATACGGATGGTGTAGTGACTCATACATTTTCCCTGGATCAGTGGCAGCAGGCTTTTGAACAGAATGCCAAAGGAGATGGATCTCTTAAGGTTGTTATAAAACCATGATAATGGAGGAATGAAAATGATTACAGTACAGGCAGAGCAGTTAAGCAAAGAGAGTTTTGATATATTTGGCCAGTTCCATCCTATGTGCGCAGAGGAAGGCGCATGTTTTGGAGATCAGAATTTTACGTTTTACCGCGACAGTATCCGCATGGTACCGCCGGTATCAGCACTTGCATTTTCAACCCTCCAGGTAGAGAGGTCAGTCCGGTTCCTGGTTCCGGCACTGGAATATCATGATCACACGGCTGAAATCATGATGCCTATGGATGATGATACCGTATTGTGCCTTGCGCCTGCAGGGAATACCGGGAGACCGGAAACCGGAGACATACGTGCATTTTTTATACCCTGTGGTACCATGATCCATTTGAATCCCGGTACCTGGCATTACATGCCCCAACCGTTAAACAAGGAAGAAGTTCATGTCCTGATCGTACTTCCGGAACGCACCTACTGGAATGACCTGACAGCGGTAAACTTTGAAGGGGATAGCTTATTAACCGTCAAAACAGGAGGAGACTATGAAAGCATTTGTTTATAATGGGGATAAAAATTTTCGTATCGAAGACAGGGAAAAACCGTCTGCATCTAAAGATACGGCAGTGATTAAAATAGAAGCTGCATCTATCTGTGGAACGGACGTGAGAACTTATGCCAATGGAAACCCAAAGATCACTCCAGGCAGGATTATCGGGCACGAGTGCTGCGGAAGAATTGTAGAGATCGGCAGAGAAGTGCCGGGATTTGCACTTGGGGACCGGGTTCAGATCGCGCCTGCGATTGGATGCGGTGTGTGCAGGCCCTGCCAAAAAGGGCATACGAATATGTGTGACCATTTAAGGACAATCGGTTTTGAATTTGATGGAGTTTTTGCAGAATATATGGAGATACCTGCCGATGCCTTTCACCAGGGGAATGTCAATAAGGTGAACGAGCATGTGACGGCAAATGAAGCGGCACTTGCAGAACCAATGGCATGTGCTTACAATGCACAGCAAATATGCAATATCAAAGAGGGGGATACCGTTGCTGTATTTGGTTCCGGTTTCATCGGCTGTTCCCATGCAGAACTTGCATTTGCGGCAGGGGCATCTAAGGTCATGATGATGGAAGTATCGGATTTTCGCATCCGTCAGGCACGGGAATTAATCCCGGATATTATTGTCATCAATTCTAAGACGGAAAACTGTTATGACAGAATTATGGAAGAAACAGACGGCAATGGGGCTGATGTGGTAATTACGGCATGTTCAGTTGGACAGGTACATACGGACGCACTGAAGATAGCAGCAAAGCATGGCCGGATCAGCCTGTTTGGAGGAATACCGGGAGACGGAAAGGGATTTTTAGACTCCAACGATATTCATTATAAAGAACTGGGGGTCTTTGGTGTTCATGCTTCCACCAGCAGGCAGAACAGGGAGATATTAGAAAAAATATCCAGGAGACAGCTGCAGCCGGAAAAATATATTACGAAAGAATACCCATTAGAAGAAATCCTGGAAGCTTTTGAACATTTGAAGGCGGGCCGGATTCTAAAAGCAATTATCCACCCATAAAGATTTCAATGGAAAGTATTGCTTAAAGGAACATTTGTAAACCGTTAAATGATAAATAGCAAAGAATAAAACAGTTAATTCAGTATAAGACAACGCATATAAATTGTGTCAGGATAAGACAACGCATATAAATTGTTGACTTTAAATATGCGTTGTGTTATTATAATTTTAAAGTAACATAATTTACTATAGCATGAACAAATGTAAATAGAAAGCTGTGGATAGATGATAGATAAGGAAGAATTAGAAAGAATTATCCGTGATACCATCCAAAGATATCAGAAAAAAAAGCCCATAATTGCAGTAAACTGGAAGATGAATATGACAATAGCGGAGGGAAGAAAATTTTTAGAGGATCTAAAATATATTCCGGATGTACCACTTGTCATTTTCCCGCCCTTCACAACATTAGCAGCATTAGCAGAGGAGTTTTCCGGGCGTCATATTCTCATGGGAGCGCAGAATTTCCACGATCAGCCGAGAGGTGCCTTTACCGGAGAGATTTCTATTCCCATGCTTCGTGAGCTGGGGTGTACGTATCTGATGGCAGGTCATTCCGAACGGCGGATATACAATTATGAGTCGGATGAGGAAATTAATCGAAAAGTGTTTTCCGCTGCACAGGCATCTATGGAAATCATGCTTTGCATTGGGGAAAGTATGAAGGAACGCCAGGAGGGCATGTGGAAAGAGACGCTTCGCAGCCAGCTTCAAAAAGATCTGGCAAGACTGCCCTGTGAGGCGGTTTCAAAATTACATATCGCATATGAACCTGTCTGGGCGATCGGGACAGGTGCAAGTGCATCGATAGAAGAGATTCATGAAACACATGTATATTTAAAAGGAATTATCCGGGAGATCTTAGGTGCGGAAGTGCCAGTACTTTATGGAGGCAGTGTAAATGAAAAGAATGCGGCAGCCATTGGCAGTATTCCTTCCGTAGATGGATTTTTAATTGGAAGTGCAGGGATTCATGCCGGGAAATTAAACCACATTCAGGAGAGTGTCTGAAAGTTCAATGTGCCGTAAGATAATATATTAGGAAGAGAGGACATACATATGGAAATGGAACAGTTGGTTGCAAAAATTGCAGATGAGATTTTAAGAAAGCTGGAAAGCCAGGGAGGGCTGAAATCTTCCCCGTCCGGATCTATTGCAGGTATGATAGACCATACGCTGCTGAAACAGGATGCAAACGAAGAACAGATCAAAAAATTGTGTGAGGAAGCAAAAGATAATCATTTTTGCTCAGTGTGCGTAAATCCCGGATACGTTCCCCTTTGCTATGAAATGCTGAGAGGGACAGACGTAAAAGTATGTACCGTCATCGGATTCCCGCTGGGTGCCACTACAACGAAATCCAAAGTTTTTGAAGCGAATGAAGCCATCGAAAACGGAGCGAATGAAGTAGATATGGTGATTAATGTAGGGAAAGTGAAATCAGAAGACTGGAATTTTGTAAAAAAAGATATTTCAGATGTGGTTACTGCTGTACATGGAAGAGCAATTGTAAAAGTAATCCTGGAGACCTGCCTGCTCACGGAGGAAGAAATTGTACATGTATGCCAGATCTGTAAAGAGGCTGGTGCAGATTTTGTAAAGACATCCACCGGATTTTCCACCGGAGGGGCTACCGCAGCTCACGTGGCACTTATGAGGAAATCGGTTGGGAATGAGATGGGCGTAAAAGCATCCGGCGGTGTAAAGAGTGCAGAAACAGCCAAAGAAATGATTTCGGCGGGAGCAACAAGGCTGGGTACCAGTTCCGGTATTGCAATCATAAATGGTTTGACCGGAAGCAGTAATTATTAAAGGAGAGGAGTGAAGGAAATGGCACAAAAAATGAGGGCTGTAAGATTGTTTGCACCAAAAGATATCCGTTGTGTGGAAGTAGATGTACCCCAGATTGAAAAGGATACCCAGGTTTTGATTAAGGTAAAAAGCTGTGGGGTATGCGGATCTGATATTCCCAGAGTTATGGTAAAGGGAACCTATCATTTTCCAACTACAATAGGGCATGAGTTTGCAGGACAGATTATAGCCTGCGGTGATAAGGTGAAAAACCAGCTGGATGTGGGGGACCGGGTATCGGTTATGCCGTTAATTCCATGTGGTGAATGCCAATACTGTAAAGTAGGGCAGTCACATCTCTGCGACACATATGACTACTATGGTTCCAGAAGAGACGGTGCAATGGCAGAATATATCGTGGTAGAGTCAGAAAACTGTCTTAAACTCCCATCCGGAGTAGATTACGAAGAAGGTTCCTTTACGGATCCCGTATCGGTAGGACTGCATGCAGTGCGGAAAACAAAAATAGAAGCTGGAAAATCGGCAGCAGTATTCGGGTTGGGAGCCATAGGCTTTATTACGGTTCAGTGGCTGAAATCCCTTGGATGCACAACGGTAATTGCTGTAGATGTATCCGATGACAAGCTCCGTCTGGCTAAGCGGCTTGGTGCCACAGCCGGTGTAAACGGAAAAGACCTGGACGCAGTAAAGGCAATTAAAGAGTTGACAGGAGGGGAAGGGGTAGATATTGCAATCGAATTTGCTGGTAGTAAATATACCCATGTACAGGCAGTAGCTTCCTGTAAGAAAAATGGCGAGGTCGTATACGGCGGTATCACTTATGATGATGTAACGTTCCCCAACAGTGTCATAGCATCTATATTAAGAGGGGAACTGACTATTCACGGAAGCTGGAACTCATCCATTAACCCGCTGCCGATTAACGAATGGAAGAGTGCCCTGGAATTTATACATACCGGACAGATGAACGTAGACCCGTTAATTACCCACAGGGTGCGCCTGGAAGATTGTAAAGAAGTATTTGATATGATGTTTAACCGAACAGAGGTATTTACGAAAGTACTCTTTAAACCGGAGATGTAACGGGTGGACGGTACATCATGCAGAAAGCATTTTTAAGAAACATCAGGAGCGGGAAATTTGAGATATTTAATAAATAGAAACCAAGCAGGAGGATAAGTAAATGACACAGGAAGCGTTAGGATTAGTAGAAACAAGAGGTCTGGTAGCGGCAATTGAAGCAGCTGATTCGATGGTAAAAGCTGCAGATGTAACATTGGTGGGATCAGAGAAAATCGGATCCGGATTAGTTACGATCATGGTACGGGGAGATGTGGGAGCGGTGAAAGCTGCAACTGAAGTAGGAGCTCAGGCAGCAGGAAAGCTGGGGGAACTGGTTGCGGTACATGTGATACCAAGACCTCATGGTGATGTGGAAAAGATATTGCCCCAGGCATAAATTCCAGACAATATAAGATAAGGACAAAAGGCAGGGTCTTGAGATGGAAAGCCCTGTCTTTCTTATTGTTCATTATTGGATATAAAACAGAACTATGTTATAATACCTAAATAATATCCAAATACTGTCCTTTTATATAAAATAGGGAGATGATTGTCGGGAGGAGAATGATGATGAATGATTATAAGAAGATAGAGCTTTTGGTTCAGGTTGCTAAACTCTATTATGAAAACGACTATAGCCAGGAGATGGTGGCAAAGAAGTTAAGTTTGTCCAGACCATACATATCAAAACTTTTGAATGAAGCGAAAGAGGTGGGCATTGTTCGCGTCCAGGTGATTGACCCTATGAGCGTAGAGAGCAAGCTGGAGCAGAAATTCAGGAATAAATTCAATTTGAAGAAAGTGATTATAACGCCATCGAATGCCGATGAGAATCCGTTGTCCCGCATTGGGATGGAAATGGCAAGATATCTGAACAGTATTATAAAAAATGGTGATATTCTGGGGCTTTCCTGGGGCGATACCTTATTTGAGTGCTCTAAATCCCTAATTGGAAGAGAAGACCTGGAAAATGTAACAGCAGTGCTTCTTTGCGGCGGTATCAGTAATTTAAAGAAAAATATCTATTCTACAGAAATTGCAAATAATTTTGCCAACAAGTTAAGAGCCTCATCTTATGTATTGCCCCTTCCGGCAGTGGTGGATAATAAAAAAATGAAGGATATTATCCAGCGGGATCACAATATGGGCAAAGTACTCCAATATGGATATGATGCCAACATTGCAGTTTTCACAATGGGGGCATTTGGGTTGAAAAGTGCAATTGTACGTGCAGGCTACTTAAGTGACCGCACAATGGAAGAACTCTCACAAAAAGGGGCGGTAGGGGATATCTGTTCCCATATTATTGACATTAACGGGAATATCTGTGATATGGAATTAGACGAAAGAACGATTGCAGTGCCTCTGGATGTAATCAGGCAAAAAGAATACCGCATTGGTGTAGCACAGGGAACCAGTAAAATTGATTCCATCTGTGGAGCACTAAATGGCGGGCTGATAAATGTATTAATTACGAATGAAGAGACAGCGGAATTAGTTTGGAATAAAATTGAGAAGATGGAATGTGATTAAGGAAGTGTTAAGCGTAGCGGCACGCGGGCATTCACCAGGAAATACTGATGCATTTCTGGTGAATGCCCCCATAAACTGTTCGTGCTACCCTACCATATCAATGGAACGCTGAAGAGCATCCGCGGATGCTTTAATTTCATCCGTTTCCACATCTGAGATGGTTTCCGGTTTTGCTTTTTTCAATAGTTTCCTTAGATTTGCGATATCATTTTTCAAGAAATTCTTTTGATCTTTTGTCAATTCTTTTTTTCGTTCGGATAAAAGCTGTTCTGCTTTGATAATCATTCCCTGGGCATCATTTATTGTATCCAGTGAGCCTTTACGCCTGGAATCCTGGGATTCGTACTGCTGGGCATCCTGAATTGCTTTTTCAATATCGGCTTCTGACAGGTTGGAAGCCGCAGTAATAGTGATATCCTGAGCTTTTCCGGTTCCCAGATCTTTGGCAGAGACATGTACAATGCCGTTGGTATCTATATCAAAGGTAACTTCAATCTGTGGCCCTCCTGCCATAGCACGTTTTATACCGCTTAAACGGAATTTGCCAAGACTTTTGTTATCTCTGGCGAATTGGCGCTCTCCCTGAAGAACATGTATGTCGACAGAAGTCTGGAAGTTTCCGGCGGTGGTAAAAATTTTGGATTCCCTTCTGGGGATGGTTGCATTTTTGGGAATCAGTACGTTACATACTCCGCCCACTGTTTCTATGGACAGGGAAAGGGGCGTGACGTCAAGCAGGAGGATTTCGTTCAGGCCTGCGTCCCCAGCCAGCTTTCCACCCTGGATAGAAGCACCCAGTGCAACGCATTCGTCCGGATTTAAATTCTTGCTCAGATCGTGGCGGGTCAGCATTTTTACTTTTTCCTGTACAGCCGGAATACGTGTAGAACCGCCAACCAGAAGTACCCTGCCAAGCTCAGAGGTGGAAATTCCTGCATCATTTAAGGCAGTCTGGACAGGGAGGGCAGTACGTTCCACCAGGTCACTGGTCAGTTCCTCAAATTTTGCTCTGGTCAGGTTCATATCCAGATGTACCGGACCGGAACGGGTAGTACTGATAAAAGGAAGATTGATATTCACGGTAGTAGCTGCAGATAATTCTCTCTTGGCCTTTTCGGCTTCTTCCCGGATACGGTTCATGGCAACATTGTCTTTCGTCAGGTTGATACCTTCCTGCTTTTTGAATTCACTGATCAGGTAATCGCAGATGCGTTTATCGAAATCATCACCACCCAGCTGATTATCACCGGCAGTTGCAAGCACTTCCACAACACCCTCACCGATCTCAATCACGGACACGTCAAAAGTTCCGCCGCCCAGATCATAGATCAGAATTTTCTGAGGTGCGAAATTGTCAAGGCCGTAAGCCAGAGCAGCTGAAGTCGGTTCATTAATGATACGCTGAACATTAAGGCCTGCTATCCTTCCGGCATCTTTGGTAGCCTGTCTCTGTGAATCGCTGAAATAGGCGGGAACCGTGATAACTGCATCGGTAACTGTTTCACCAAGGTAACTCTCAGCATCTGTTTTTAATTTTTTCAGAATCATAGCGGAGATTTCCGGTGGAGAATATTTTTTGCCATTTATTTTTACTGTATAGTCAGAACCCATGTGCCGCTTTATGGAAAAAATAGTATTATCCGGATTAGTCACAGCCTGACGCTTAGCCGGTTCGCCAATAAGGCGGTCACCATTTTTGGTAAAAGCCACAATAGATGGAGTTGTGCGAAATCCTTCTGCATTTGCAATTACGACAGGCTGGCCCCCTTCCATAACAGCCACACAGCTGTTCGTCGTACCTAAATCAATGCCAATAATTTTACTCATTTTCATATACCTCTTTCTCATCTCATCTTTTCTTTTTGATACAACCCCATTTCGACAGATGCCGACACAGCCGGGGCGTCTTTTCTACAAATAGCATATTGGATAAATGTGACACCTTTATGTATGGTTTCTAAAGAAAGTAAAAATAATTACCCTATCATTTTATGAATTGTTTATATTTACAATATTTTTAGAAGTTTAATGAAAGTTTAATGAAAAGTTAACTTTTATTTGTATAGCAAAACGACGTTATATATGATATAGTTCTTTGTGAATCAAAATAATTGATGACTATGGAAAAGTGTTATGTGTGATCACGTATCCATTATGGAAATGCGGAAAGGAGCAGAATACATGGCGTCGTTAATTCAGGTAAAGGATTTGAGTAAGATATACAATCCGGGAGAGAATGAAGTGCGTGCCCTGGATCATGTCAGCCTGGAAATCAATACAGGTGAGTTTGTAGCGATTATCGGTCAGTCAGGTTCCGGAAAATCTACGCTGATGAATATGCTGGGATGTCTGGATGTGCCCACATCCGGAGAATATTATTTAAATGGTGTGGATGTATCAACGATGAAAGATAATGAGCTGGCGGCGGTAAGAAACCGGGAGATCGGTTTTATCTTTCAGGGATTTAATCTGATTGCCAATCTGACTGCGGTGGAGAATGTGGAACTTCCACTGATATACCGGGGAGTTGACATGAGGGAAAGAAAGAAGCTGGCAATAGAATCACTAAAGATGGTGGGGCTGGAAAAGCGCATGCACCACAAACCTACTGAAATGTCGGGAGGACAGCAGCAGAGAGTAGCAATTGCCAGGGCAATCGCAGCAAAACCACCGGTTATTCTGGCGGATGAACCTACCGGTAACCTGGATTCTGCATCCAGTAAAGAAATACTGGGAATATTGAAAAATTTACATAAAGATGGAAGAAGCGTCATATTGATTACACACGATAATGGAATCGCAGACCAGGCACGACGGGTTGTGCGGATTATGGATGGGAAGATAGAATCAGATACAATGAATGAGTGAGTCAATAGTCACGGGTAGTCAAATAAGATGGAGGAGATCATTATGAAAAAGAAACATAAAAAATTACCTTTTATTATTGCAGGCGTCGTCGTAGTGGCGGGCGTCGGTTTTTTTGCCCTCAGAGGGCAGGGAACCCAGACGGTGAATACACAGGCCGTAGCAGTAGTACCGGTAACTACCGGAGATGTGCAGGAATATGTAGATACCAGTGGAACGGTTGAGAGCCGTACTAAGAAAACCTTTTTCTCACCGGTCAATGCAACCATAAAGAATCTGAATTTTCAGCGTGGAGATTCTGTGAAAGCAGGTGATATGCTGATTACTTTTGATTTGGTAAATCTGGAAAAGGACAATAAAAAAGCAGAATTAAATGTGTTATCCGGCAAATACGGATATCAGGATACGATAAATAAATCGAATAAAGCTGCGAACGATAAAGCAGATGCAGCCAGCCAGGTAAACAGTCTGCAGGCACAGGTGGATCAATGGAAACAGAGAGTTACGGATTTAAACCGTGCCATCGCACAGAAGACGAAAGATGCCCAGGCTGAAGTAATCCAAAAGCAGTCGGAAGCTGCGGCACAGGCTGAATCTGAGGCTAAAGCCCAGGCAGAGGCAGCAAAAGCAGAGATCAAAGCAGAGACAGATAAATTAAAGGACAAAATCGAAAAATTAACCAAGAAGAAAGCAGAATATACCGTAAAATTAAATGCGGCGGTTCAGACTTTAACACAGCTTCAGGGACAGTTGAACGATGCAAAATTCCAACAGGGCATCCTGCAGCAGAGCTATGATGAAGCAAGCGGTTTAGGGGATGCGGCAAAGATTGAAACGGCAAGCCAGGCATTAAAAGCCCAGATGGCAGTTGTACATGAGCTGGAGGACAACAAAGTACCTGCCGCTCAGGCAAAGGCAGATGAGCTGAATGCGAAGATTGCACAGGATTTCGACAATCCGATAGCGGAATACCAGGCACAGATTCAGAAATTGTCATCTCCTGAGAGCAGCACCCAGGTGGGGACGCAGGGAGGGACCGGAGGAACAGATCTGTCCGGAAACGGCATGAGCCAGACAGGAGAGGCAGATACTACGGATCTTCAGATGGAACTTCAGGATGCCCAGTCAACGCTGGCTGAATTACAGTCGGATCTGGCATCTAAAAAGGCGATTGCAGAAGCAGATGGGGCAACTTTATCAGATGAATCCAAAGCGCAGATGGAAGTAAATAATAACCTCCAGGAACTGGAGAGTAAAACATTAGAAGAACTAATTATAAAGGGAAAACAGGGCATTACCGCAGAATTCAGCGGAGTTATTTCTGATAGTAAGGCTGCACAGGGAGGTATGGTTACACAGGGTGGTGAAATGTTTACGCTTCAGAGTACCCAGGATGTAGATGTAAACATCTCACTTTCCAAATATGATTTTGAAAAAGTCCAGAAGGGACAAAAAGCAACCGTTAAGATTGGAGCAAAAGAATACAAAGGTACTGTGAGTAAGATCAGTCATATCGCAATTCCAAATGAAAAGGGAACGCCGATCATCAGTGCGGCAGTATCCATTGACAATCCGGATGAAGATATTTTTCTGGGCGTAGAAGCAAAGGTATCGATTCAGGCGGCAGAAGCGAAACAGGTTCCGATTGTTCCTGTTGAGGTAGTCAATACCGGAAACGATGGTTCATTCTGCTATATCGTAAAAGATGGTGTAGTGGCGAAGCAGATTGTTGAGACAGGTGTGTCCTCAGACAGTTATATTGAAATCAAATCAGGACTGGAGCCCGGAGACCAGATAATTCCGGATATCGGAATGTATCAGGAAGGAAGCCCGGTTGTGCCAATGGACGAAAACAGCATGAATGCAGGAACAGGAAGTGCCGGCGGTTCGGAAGGCGGAGCAGTTCAGGCAGAATCATAAGAACAGCAGATATTTGCAAAGTTTGAAAGGAAATCGCTTTCAAACTACTGATTAAGGAATAGCACAAGCCAGCTTGCGCTATTCGGGAGTAAAAAATGAAAGGGGCACATATATGAGTAGTTTGCTTGAATATTTTAAAATGGCAATAAAAAGTATTGTTGCAAATAAAGGCCGTTCTTTCCTGACTATGCTGGGTATCATTATTGGTATTGCTTCTGTTATTGCAATTATGTCAGTGGGTGCCGGAACTACGGAGTCCATGACAGCGGAAGCAAACGATGTAGGAGGCGGACAGATCTATGTATCCTGTAGTGAAGATGCAGTAAATGCCAATCAGATGATCACAGCGGCTGATATGGAAGCTATTACTTCGAAAGTAAAAGGTGTGGAAGGTGTTACGCCGGCTTCCGGAAGCAGTGGAACTACGGTAACCGGAAAAGGTGAATTTCAGCTGAGTCTCAGTGCAGGAACACAGATGCTGCAGAGAATGAGCAACTTTACGATGAAAAGAGGAAAATATTTCACGGATGCAGATGTACAGGAAGGAAAGAACGTCTGCGTTCTGACCGACACAGATGCCAAACGGTTATTTGGATCTGACGATGTAGTGGGAATGGATATTGATGTTACCATGGATGGTATGACATATGCATACCGTATCGTGGGAATCACCGGGGCAAAGGAAAATACAGCATTTGTAAGCTATAGTTACGAAGGGCAGCCGGTTACCCTTGATATTCCGTATACTTCACTGACAAATTATGGTTATGATCCGGAGCCATTTTACAGTATTTATGTATTTGCGGATAAGACGATGGATGCAAAACAAATTACAAATTCCGTAATTCACATACTGGAATCCAGGCATCAGAGTGCGGGAGAGGACTTCTACCGGGTTCAGAACTTTCAGGATGTGCTGCAGAGTATTAACAGTATGATGGGTATGGTTACAGCATTTATCTCATTTGTAGCAGCGATTTCATTGCTGGTAGGAGGAATTGGCGTTATGAATATTATGCTGGTTTCCGTTACGGAACGTACCAGGGAAATCGGTATCCGAAAATCTCTGGGAGCCAAGACGTCTTCTATTATGGTACAATTCCTGGCTGAATCAGCAATTATTACAGCACTGGGCGGAGTGATCGGCATCATTTTAGGGGTAATAGCAGCTTTTGGTATCTGCAGTATTATGACTGTTTCCTTAGGAAGTACCATCAGCCCGGGAATTAGTGCAGGAACAATTCTGGGAGCAACGTTTTTTGCCTGTGCAGTTGGTATCTTCTTTGGAATATATCCGGCTAGAAAAGCAGCGAAACTCAGCCCGATTGAAGCATTGAGAAGAAATTAGTATAATTAATAAATGCAATATGCAGCAGAGGAACGTAGATATTAGATATCGGTTCCTCTGCTTTTCTTTACGTGATCCCTGCGCTTTCCATCACCTCCGGTATATTGTTTATATCTCTATAATTTCCTCCTGCCGGAGGATGTTTTGTCTTGACAAACCCCCTTTGGAATGCTATGATATAAGAAATTACACTCGAGTGCAAATAAAGGAGACGTGGGTTGTGTGTATGAGAAACCGATAACATTAAAAGATGTAGCAGAGAAGTCGAAGTTTTCCCTTCGGACGGTCAAAAAAGTTTTATCCGGTGATGAGACGGTGAGACCGGAGACAAAGGAACATATTTTACTGGTAGCCAAGGAACTGGGGTATCGCAAGAACCGGATGGCAAGTGTTCTGGCTACAAATAAGGTGCATAATATCGCTATTGTAATCGGCGATTTTAAGTACTTCTTTCCTGAGGCGAAAGCTGGTTTTGGGAAGTGTTACCGGGAATACCGGGAACTGAAGATTGGTATTGAGTTTTTTACGCCCGCCAATGAATCAGTTCTGGCTTCCAGGGAGCTTTTACAGGAGTTGCAGGATAATGACAATATTGATGCAGTGATTATGCATGCCTGCAGCATGAGCGGTCTGAACCGGGAGATCAATGCCCTGGTTAAAAAAGGAAAGCCGGTATTTACTTTTGGGGCGGATGCTCCCTCCAGTGACCGCATCTGTTACGTAGGACCCAAAGCTTATGAATCAGGCAGGATTGCGGCGCAGATCATGGTGAATTATATTGGGAAAAAGGGAAATGTTTTTATCGTTAACCAAAGTATAGAAGAGATGCAGACGGTAGAACGTAACCGGGGATTTATGGATTATATAATGGAATATTGTCCAGAGGTGAAAGTGCAGCAGATTACGGTACAGAAAAATGAAAAAGAGTATTACGACAAGGTACGCAGGCTGATAGAAACCCAGCAGGTATCGGGGATTCTGGGGGCAGATGCGGATTGCTATATTGTTGGAAATGTTCTGAGGGATCTTAAGAACCGTGATATTACTGCTATGGGTTTTGACTTGTCAGATGACACAGAACAGCTATTGAAAGAGGACTATTTTAAAGTGGTGCTCAGTCAGAATCCGGATAAACAGGCTTATAAAGTATTGCAGAAAATGTGTGATTATATTTCTTATGGGGTAAAAGTTAAGAAAAATATCTATACAGATGTATCAATTATTACTAGTGAGTGTTTGCGGTATAGAGAAGAGTAACGAAGAATTTTCGGTTACTCTTTCCTTTAATAAACATTGTGCACTCGAGTGCACGAAGGAGGAAAGATGTATCAGTCAGTGGAAAGCTATCGGAACCAGCGAAATTATAACTGCAGGATCCGGGAATTAGTGTATCAGGGGGTCAGGCAGGTTAATCTGGAAAATGAATACCTGCATATTGGGGTTCTGGCAGGGAAAGGCAGTGATATCTTTGAATTTGTTTATAAGCCGATGGATTTGGATTTTATGTGGCATTCTTTTCATGGGGTAAAGAATCCGCAGACTTTTGTAACGACCAAGAACAGCAGATATGGAAGATTTTTAGATTTATACGAAGGCGGGTGGCAGGAGTTATTTCCCAACTACGGGGCGGCAAGTACCTATATGAATGCAGAACTTGGTATCCACGGTGAGGTCTGTGTAGCACAGTGGGATTACCAGATTGAAAAAGATACCGAGGAAGAGATAACGGTGAAATTTGAGATCCGCACTGCGAAGACGCCGTTCTATCTGGAAAAATGGATGACCTTAAAAAGCGGTGACCCTACTCTTTATATACGTGAGCGTGTCACTAATGAAGGTGCGGTGCCACTGCAGTTTATGTGGGGACATCATCCTGCTCTGGGTGCACCGTTTCTGGATGGGAACTGCGAGATTATTATAAATGGTGACTGTAAGGTACATACTTTAAATATACAGAGTGCACTGCCGGCAAACAGGCAGATGGACTGGCCGGTGGTAAAAGATGTTAACGGAAATGAGTTGGATTTATCCAGAGTGCGTAATCCGGGAGAAAAGAAGTATCTGGAATATGGGATTTCCGGAATAGAAGACAGCAGGTATTGCGTTTGGAACCATGGATTGCACATTGGATTTGGAATGGAGTGGGAGAAAGATATGTTTCCGTATCTCTGGATCTGGGAGCCGAATTGTGCGGCACAGGGGTATCCCTGGTACGGAAGAAACTATACCCTGGGCTGTGAACCCTGGTCGGTGCTGGCGGAGAGCATGGAGGAAGTGGAAAGAGAAGATGCGGGAATTAAAATAGAAGCCGGAATGAGTATTGAGACTCATCTAAAAGCTTATGTGTGTCTGGAGTATCATTCAGGCGCACCCTTGTAAATCGAAAGGAATGAGGTGTGGCAGCATGTTTGTGATTGGACTGGATGTGGGGACGACTGGGACAAAGGCTCTGCTGATAGATGAAAACGGAAAGCAGCAGGGCAGAGGATATCAGGGCTACAAGACGATTCCGGGAGAGGGGGGCATCGTAGAACAAAGGGCAGAAGACTGGTGGGAGGCTTCCGTTAAGGCAGTTAAAGAAGCCTGTGCAGGGTGTGAAAAATCCCAGGTTGCTGCACTGGCGCTTTCTACTCAGGGAGCCAGTTCCCTGCTGGTGGATGCTGATTTCCACGCCATTGGAAATGCGGTTACCTGGATGGATAAAAGAGCTATGAAAGAGGTGGAGGAATTAGAAAAAAAGGCAGGCAAAGGGTATTATTATTCGAAAACAGGATGGGAATTAAGTGCCAGCCTGGATGCCTGTAAAATGCTTTGGCTAAAAAGAAATCGCAGGGAAGATGCAGAGCGGGCTTTGAAATTTATTTCCACCCTGGAATATATGAATTATCATTTGACAGGAAATGCGGTAATCGATCCTACCAATGCAGCAATCCGCCAGATGATGGATATACAGACCTGGAGGTGGGATGAAAAGATATTGGGGGATATCGGCATTTCGTCAGAGCTGCTTCCGGAAATAAAAAGGACAGGGGAATATCTGGGAACATTGACAGGGAATGCCGCTGTGGAATTAGGGCTGCCGGCTGAGGTAAAAGTATACAACGGAGCCCATGACCAGTATTGTTGTGCACTGGGGTCAGGCAGCGTGGAAAATGGGGATCTGCTCCTTGGTACAGGCACTGCATGGGCAGTGATGAGTATAACGGATAGACCCATGCTGACAAAATCCGGAATCTCACCTGCCAGACATGTTGTGCCGGGGCTGTGGGGAGCTTTATCTTCCATTAGTGGCGGTGGTATTGTACTGGACTGGTGGAAAGACCAGATGGGGGGATTCACCTATGAAGCCTTAAATGACGGAGCTGTCCAAAAGTTAGGAAGAGAGGAAGAGCTTATGTTTTTCCCTTATCTCACGGGAGCAGGATGCCCTGTATGGGACGACAGGGCAAAAGGGACGCTGACTGGATTGGAATTAAAACACGACAAATTGGATGTGGCAGTGGCTGTGATGGAAGGAATTGTCTTTCATACGGCGATGCTCTTAGAGGATTACCGGGAAAATGGGGCACAGATTAACAGTCTGAGAGTAATGGGCGGTGCTTTAAACAGCAGAGTTTGGATGCTTATGCTGCAGGCAGTGCTGGATTGTGAGGTAATCCGGGTTACCCAGACGGATGCGGCTTGCGTAGGAGCGGCAATGATTGCCGCTGTAGAATACGGAATATATAAAGATTATCCTATGGCGGTAAGAACCATGGTTACATACGAGCGTATGCCTGATGTATCCGTGAAGTTAAAGACATTTTACCGTAAGAAATACGAAGCTTACAAAAAAAACTGGATCATAGTCAGGGAAATCTATCATAGTACCGGGAAGAAGGGAGTGGCAATATGATCAATAAATGGTTTCATAAGACAGAGCTGGATATTGAATTTTATAACGAATATTTAGAAGAAAGGCTGCCTGAAAAAATAACAGATGTGCATGTACATATGAATCTGGAAGAACATGTAAAAGGTGTAAGCAAGGAGCGGATTTCAATGGATTGGGCTTTGGAATGCGGGCTTCAGATGGAATATGAAGCGGCTCAGCATTATTATCAGACCATGTTTCCGGGTAAAGATATTTTATTGACGGCTTTCCCATTTCCCCTGGCAGAAGTGGATATACCTGCCAATAATGTATATTTATCAGGACTGGCGAAAACAGGAAAGATTGATGCCCTGATGAGTGTGAGGCCGGAGTGGACGGCACAGTACTGTGAAGAAATACTTGTGAATAATCCATTTTTGGGATTTAAGCCGTATCCTTATCTGGCGTCTGCCATAAAAGGGGCTGATATCAGCATATATGATTTTATGCCGGAGAGTCAGCTTTCTGTTCTGGACAGGCATAAGAAGGCTTTAATGCTGCATCTTCCCAGAAAAGGAAGACTGCCGGCTCCTGACAACATACGGGAACTGCGTGAAATCAGACAGAAATTCCCGGATATACATATCATTCTTGCACATTTCGGACGGAGCTTTACAACGGAAATATTTAACCAGGGAATCACGGCGCTGGGGGAAGATTTAAAAGGGTTTTATTTTGATACGGCGGCGGTGGTAAATCCAGGGGTTCATCAGATGGCTATGGAGCAGCTGGACAGCAGGCAGATCTTATTCGGAACGGATTTTCCAATTATGACCTGGCATGGGATGCGGGAGTGGCATACGGATACACCCACCAATTATTGCAGAGAAAATTTTGGATGGAACAGGCATGAAAAAGGAGCAGAGGCAGAAGCGGGATTCACTTTTATCGCTTATGTACAGCTTAAGAATATGCTGGATGCCATAGGAAATGACCATATTCGAAAAGAACAGATTTTCTACAAAAATGCGTTGGATGCGTTTCGAAAAGGAGGGAAGTGATTTTTACAGGATAAAACAATATCTAATATTGGGGTAAGGTATGATTTTCAAAAAAGGAGGATATGAAAACATGGGTGTTACAGAAACGAAAGAAGGAAGTGTAAAATCAGAGGCAGTAGAAGGAAAAGCGCATACTGCTTCGGGAGTCAGGAAAAATACGCTGTGGAAGATACTGGAGATGAGAGAGCTTTCCATTGCAATTATACTTGCAATTATGGTGGTTTTCCTGATGATCAGTACCAGTACTTTTGCAACCAGTGCCAACATCAGAGTCCTGATCCAGGGAATGAGTGTGGACATGATGATTGCCATTCCAATGGCTATCTCTCTTATTGCCGGTAATATTGATTTTTCCGTAGGGTCAACGCTGTGTCTTTCCAGCTACATCGGCTGTATGGCTATGGGAGCGGGGGCTCCTGCCTGGCTCGGTATTCTGGTGGGGCTTCTGGCCGGAGCAGTATTGGGAGCAATCAATGCAGTGATTATTAATCAGTTTAAGATTACGCCTCTGATTGCAACTCTTGGAACCTGGATGGCATATCAGGGAATTGCACTGGTGCTGGCAGGGGGGAATACCGTTTCCAATCTTCCGGCAGCATTTAAAAGCTTTGGCAGGATGGAAGCAGGGGGCATTCCGTTTACTATCATCTATATGGTAATTATCATTGTGGCAGGTATTTTTGTATTAAAGTACGTTAATTTTTTCCATGAAGCTTACTTTATCGGCAGTAATAAAAACTCCGCGCTGCTGGCGGGGATTCATACCAAAAAATTCATTTATATCAGCTATGCCCTGACAGGAGCAGTCGCTGCATTTGCAGGTATGACGCTGGCAGCCAGGCTTGGAAGCGTATCCCAGAACTCCGGAACCGGTCTGGAATTCAGAAATGTGGTGGCACTGCTGATTGGCGGTGTCTCCATGGACGGCGGCGAGGGCAGCCTGATAGGAGTGGTTCTTGGCGTAACCATTATGCAGGTTGTCAGCAACGCACTGGTATTGCTGGATATTAATGCAAGTTATACAAAGGTGATCCAGGGTGCTATTTTGATTATTGCAGTTGCGATTGACCAGCTGAATAAGCAGCGCAAATTAAAGGCAGCAGCGTGATGGGGAAAAAACGGGTTTGACAGACCGTAATGCCGTCAGCCTGAAAAAGCAGAACAGATGGCTGGCGGCGCTTAAGGAGGAGGAAGCAGTTTGGAAAATTTAATCGAATTACAAAATATATGTAAATTTTTCCCCGGAGTTAAAGCGCTGAATGATGTGAGCCTGTCCATTAAGAAAAACAGTGTGCACTGTATTATCGGAGAAAATGGGGCGGGAAAATCTACGCTGATGAAAATTATGTCCGGTGCCTATAAGAGAGATAAAGGGCTGATGGTCATGGATGGACAGGAGCTGAATCCCTCATATCCCGGGGATGCTTTAAAAGCAGGCATTGGTATTGTATATCAGGAACTTAATAATTTTTCACATCTGGATGTGGCGAGTAATCTTTTTATCGGACGCTTTCCAAAGAGAGGAAGATGTATTGATTACAAGACAATGTACAAAGAAGCGGAGAAACTGCTGGAGCGCTTCGGCCTGGGGCATATCAGGCCAACGGACAGTATGGACCACATCAGCCTGGGGGCGCAGCAGATGGTGGAGATTGCAATGCTTTTGTCTATGAATGTAAAACTTATGATTTTGGATGAACCCACATCTGCATTGACGGATATGGAAGTAGAACTGCTGTATAAGCTGATTGACCAGGTAAAGGCGAAAGATGTTTCCATTGTTTATATTTCCCATAAACTGGATGAGGTGCTGCATCTGGCAGATGAAATATCGGTTTTAAAAGATGGTGAACATGTGGCAACATTTCCAAACAGTCCCGGACTGACCAGGGATGATCTGGTGCGGTATATGGTTGGCAGAGATGTGGCTTACGATTATGGGGTGGGAACTTCAAAGATACAGAATGAAATTCTGCGTGCTGAAAATCTATGCAGCGGATCAAAGGTAAAAAATGTGACGTTTGCCCTTAGAAGGGGAGAAATTCTGGGATTTGCAGGGTTGGAAGGGTCTGGACGTACCGAGGTGGTGGAGACGATCTTCGGTTGGAGAAAGAAAACCGGAGGAACCATCCAAATAGGCGGGAAGCAGGTTAAGATCACCAGCCCAATTGATGCCAAGAAAAACGGAATCGCTTACATTACAAAAGAGCGTAAGACGTTAGGGCTGTTTCTGGAATTGAGCAGCGAAGACAATATGAGTGCGGCAAACGGAAGAAAGTTTGTGAAAAAAGGACTTGTGGATTATAAACATATCACAAAGAATGCAAAAGAATACCAGCAGAAGATGCAGATTAAATTATCGGATGTGAAACAGAAGGTGGGGAATCTTTCAGGAGGGAACCAGCAGAAGGTGCTTTTGTCTATGTGGATGACGGCAAATCCAGACATCATTTTAATTGATGAACCTACCAGGGGGATTGATGTAGGTGCGAAGGCCGAAATACATATGCTGCTTCGGCGTCTTGTTGGAGAAGGAAAGGCAATTATCATGATCTCGTCGGAGATGCCGGAAATTATGGCGGCCTGCGACCGGGTACTGGTATTTCATGATGGAAGGATAACCGGGGAACTCTGCGGTAAAGAAGTGACGGAGAATGGCATGATGCGCCTGGCGTCCGGAATTACCGCTTAATAAAAACTATATAAAAGGGAAAAAGGAGGATTTTACGTATGAAACAGTACAAAAAAGTGATGGGGATCTTATTGGCAGGAGTACTGGCATTATCAATGGCAGGCTGTGGGGACAGCGAGAAGACAGACGGTAAGGCAGAGACAAAAGCAGAAGAAGGAGCAGGAGTTCAGGCGGCATCAGGCGCAGATGAAGAGTATGCGGTTATCATGTCCGTAAACCAGCTGGAATTTTTTGATGCATTAAAAGCCGGTGTTAATGATGCGGCACACAGTCTGGGCGCCAAATGGTACTATGCAGGACCACAGGATCTGGCACCGGATAAAGTGGCGGAAGCAATCGATCAGGCAGTAGCGAAAAAAGTGACCGGAATCGTGGTTCACGGACAGTTCCAGGAGACCGGGGCAGCCATTGACAATGCCATTGCAGCAGGGGTTCCCGTGATCTGCGTGAATACAGATATTGAATCTAACCGCCTCTCTTTCCTGGGATGTGACCCATATAATACCGGAGTGGAAATGGCAAAGCAGATGGCAAAAGAAATCGGTGACAAAGGAAAGATAATCATTTCAAACTTCATCAGCGGCGGACAGCCCTCTGCAATTTCGAATATGGAAGGTTGCAGGGATGAATTAGAGAAGAATCATCCGAATATTGAAATCGCTGCAGAAGTAGATGATAAGGCAGACGAGACTACAGCGGCAACGGCGGTTGGTGCGGCACTTCAGGCTAATCCGGATGTAGTGGGAATTATCGGTATGCAGGCTCCTTCTGCAGTAGGAGCTGCTACTGCAGTCAGGGAAGCCGGAATTGACGGCATTAAGATTGTAGGCAGAGACAGGGACAGCGCGACACTGGAATTGATTGAAAGCGGAGAAGTTGCGGCATCCTTCGCTCAGAATTCATATGTGGAAGGCTATATTGCCGTTAAATGGCTTCATGACTATGTAAATGGAAATCTGAAAGTTACGCAGAATTATCTGGATGCGGGAATTAATCCCCTTCCGCCTGTTGTGGATTCCGGTTCCATTATTATCACCAAAGATAACGTAGAGCAATTTAAAGAAAAATATACTTATGATAAATAAACGGGCATAAGCGTGTCTGAAAACAACTATGGAAAAGAAACACGCAGGAGGATAACAATATGAGACGACCAAAAGCAGGGTTATTGTGTCTGTACGTAAAACTTTACGATGACACACAAGCCTGGCTCAGAAAGGATGTGGAGTGGTTCCAGGAGCAGATTGCACAGAAATTGGAGCAGGCAGGACTGGAACTGTTCCGCCATGATATCTGCAGGCAGGAGGAGGAATTTCAGTCAGCCATTGCAGAATTTGAAGAACAGGGGGCAGATGTGGTGATTACACTGCATCTGGCATATTCCCCATCTCTGGAATCGGAGCAGGTACTAAAAAATACTTCTCTTCCCATTCTGGTATTGGATACCACACCGGATTATTCCTTTGACGGTATCACAGGAGCAGGCAGGATTATGCAGAACCACGGTATTCATGGAGTGCAGGATATGTGCAGCCTGTTAAGAAGAAATAATGTGGCATATGAAGTATTTGCGGGGCACTATCTGGAATCCGACGTAATCAAAAACGTATCCGAAGCGGCAAAAGGAGCAATGATGGCTGCCCGGATGAAGCAGTGCCGGGTGGGAAGAGTTGGGGAACCATTTACAGGAATGGGAGATTTTTGCCTTCCGGATGAAGTGCTTCAGGAAAAGACCGGTATTTCAATCTTCGATTATGATTTTAACGAAAGTGTGGATCTGCTTGAGAGTATAACAGAAGCGGATATAAAAGCGGAATGGGAAATGGACTGTGAGCGGTTTGTCTGCAGAGATCTTACTTTTGATGTATATGCCGAATCAGCCAGAGTAAATCTGGCTATGAGAAAATGGATCGGGAAAAACAATCTGGATGCATTTACCGTAAACTTTATGGCAACAGATGAAAATCCTGCCCTGCCCAGGATGCCATTTATGGAGACCTGTAAGGCAATGGAGGCGGGAATCGGTTATGCAGGAGAAGGGGATGTCCTGACGGCTTCCTTTACGGCGGCACTGATGAAGGGATTTGAAGAGACTACATTTGCGGAAATGTTTTGCCCTGACTGGAAAGGAAATACGGTATTTTTAAGCCATATGGGAGAATATAATCTGCGGATCGGTGCTGGAAAGCCTTTGCTTACAGAACTGGATTTTCCCTATACGTCGGCTGGGAATCCGGCGGCACTTTATGGCTGCATGAAAGAAGGCAGGGCGGCTTTTGTCAATTTAAATCCACTGTCTGAAGGAAGGTTTGTGCTGATTATGGCCACCGGAAATATGGTAGAAATGACGGAAACTTCACCTGATTTTGAAAAGACAGTGCGGGGATGGTTTCGCCCGGATGTTCAAGTTTCCGAATTTTTATCCAGATACAGTAAGGCCGGCGGCGGGCATCATGGTGCAATTGTCTATTATGCAGGTGAGACAGCGCTGCGGATGATGGCGGAAGTGATGGGCTGGGAGTTCTGTCTGATTGGGTAAAACAGGTGCCGCGCGGCGGATTATATTTGAAACAGTTGAAAGCGTTTTTCGGGTGACTCCGGAAGACGCTTTTTGTATGATCGAAACAATCCCCAAATGAAAGAAACAATCATTTTGTGTTGACAGAAACAGTAAAGAGGTTTAAGATCAGAATAGAATAAACAGAGGAGGTCGGAACATGAAATATATATTGACTTTTGATGTAGGAACAACCGCTATGAAGTGTACCCTTTATAATGAATTGTTTGACGTGGTATTTTTTGACTCCGGTGAATATGATCTGCTCACGCCTGAAGCTGGGATTGTGGAACTTCCCGTACAGGTATACTGGGAGGCTTTCTGTTTGAGCATAAAGAGGATGGAAAGCTCCGGTATAGACATGGAGCAGATAGCAGCAGTTACCTTTACAACCCAGGGAGAAACCCTGATACCCATTGATGCCAACGGTCAGGCGCTGTATCCCGCGATTGTCTGGATTGATTCCAGGGCAAAGGAGGAAGCCCGGTATCTGAAGGATGTCCTTGGAGAAGAAAAGATTTACCGCCATACGGGAGCCGGTGAATTTACCGGTGCGGCGCCGGCAGCTAAGCTGATGTGGCTAAAAGAACATAAGCCTGAAATATATGAAAAGGCAGAAAAATTCTTACTACTGGAGGATTATTTTATCTACCGGCTCACCGGACGGGCAGTTACGGAAATGGCGCTTTTATCCTCCACGGGATGGTTTGACATCCGGGAGGAATGTTACTGGGCAGAGATGCTAAAAGCTGCAGGACTGGATGAAGATAAGTTACCCCAAATCAGTGCGTGCGGGAAAATTGTAGGAAATGTTACATCTGCAGCGGCGGCTAAAACAGGTCTTTCCATACATACCCGGGTTACGACAGGTGCCATGGATCAGGTTGCTTCTGCGGTTGGTGCCGGAAATATCAGAGAAGGTATGGTGACAGAAACGACAGGAACAGCGCTGGTAGTGGGGGCAGCCACGGCATCACCGGACTTTGCAAATCCCCAGCGGATTACCATTTATAAAGATTACGGACAGGGCTATCTGTATATGCCGTTTTGCAATACGGCGGGAATTGTATTGAAATGGTTTCGGGATACGCTGGCTGAAGAAGTGAAAAGGGAAGCCCTTTTAAACGGACAGTCCGCTTATGACTTGATTGATGAACTGGCTAAAAAGTCTCCTGCCGGAAGTAACGGACTAATACTGCTTGCCCATTTTGCGGGGAAGCCGGCACCTTGTCCCAGTGATTTGGCGAAAGGCGTATTTTTTGGGATGACACTGGCGACTACAAAGGCTGATTTTGCCAGGGCTGTGCTGGAAGGTATTGGCTATATGCTGAAAGAAATCATAGAAACATTAGAGAAAGCGGGACTAAAAGTTCAGGAAATCCGTTCTATGGGCGGCGGAGCAGCCAGTCCGCTCTGGTGTGAAATAAAATCAGGCATCTGCCAAAAGCCTATTCGCGTGATGAACAATAAGGAAACCACATCTCTGGGTGCGGCAATTCTGGGTGCGGTGGCAGTAGGAATCTGCCCTTCGGTGGAAGCAGCGGTTGAAAAAGCTGTTCATGTGGATGAACCCGGCTATTTTCAGGAAGAACATATTTATCAGGAAGGATATCAGCTTTACCAGGCACTGTACCGGGCGCTGATTCCGGTATTTGAAAAGTTATAAAACCATAGAATACGATTTTGAGAACAATGTTAACCAGGTTTTAGCATATTGACATAATTCTAAAATATTGACCGGTTTCAAGAATCTTTTTCTGGAAAACAGAGAATAGGTTTTTGTGACTGGTCAATTTTTTGTAATAATGAAGCCAGGCGTAACATTGTTTTTTAGCTGATTTTCCCCTAAAATGAATTCAGAAAGTTGATACATGGGAAATTAATCAGTGTGTCAGGCAGATTTGTGCTATGCAGGCAGTCGGTCAATAAACCAATGGGAGGTAAGAACAGTGAAAAATGCGAAACAACTTAATGTAATTATGCTTCATCTGGGGGAAGCGATGTATCCTCAGGATTATCTGGCAGATGTGATTCAGAAGGTGCAGGAAGCAGTTGCAGGGATGGACTGTAATTTGCTGGGATGTTATAAAGTCATGTCAGAAAAGGATGCAGGAATGTGCAGAAAAAGTATAGAAGGCATGCCAGTGGATTTATTTATTTTAAATTTTGTCTCCTGGCATATCACACCCTATGTCATGCACATATTAAAAAACAATACCCGTATTCCACTTTTAATCTGGGGAATTGGAGGAACTACCGATGAAACCGGAAAACTGCATTCACCTGCAGCAGCAGCAGGTATTACTGGCTTTCTCCCAGTCGCCAAAGAATTTGGGTTTACTGTAAAAGTGATTCTTCAGAAACCGGACAGTGTGCCTGCAGCAGAAGAAGCTGCCCATTTTATTCACCTGGCAGCCTGTGCTAAGAAGATCAGAGAGTCCAGAATCGGTTTAATCGGGTATGCTGATATGGGGCTGTATACCTGTGCTTACGATAAGACAGCTTTATTTAAAAAATTGGGGATCGATATTGAAGATTATTCCGGATACGAGATTATGAACCGGATGGAACAATGTACCCGGGAGCAGGCGGCAGAGATCGTGGCTGATATTCGGGAGCATCTAAAGTTTGAAAACCAGATATCAGATAAGGTATTGGAAAAAGCAGCCCGACTCTATTATGCCATGAAAAGTAAAGCAGACGGGAGTGAATTAGATGCCATTTCCATTAAGTGTGTGAACGGAACCACAGACCATCTGGGGCTGAATCCCTGCCTTGCACAAAGCCTGCTGGCGGGAAAAGACCTGTCTGTTATCTGCGAATGCGATGCCTACGGCCTGGTTACCAGTATTCTGCTGGCAGCAGTTACCGGACACGCGGCAGCATTTATGGAACATTACGAAGTGTTTGAAAAAGAAGTTCTGGTTGGGGTATGTGGTTTTATACCGGAAGAATTTACCGAGAATGGAGTAAAAATACGTGCTGCAAACTTAGGTGAAATCAATACAGGTATCAGCAATGTATCAAAGGTTCGTACCGGAGAAGTTACATTTGCCCGGTTTTATCAGACAGGTGGAGCGTTTAAGCTGTTTCTTTCAAAAGGAATAGCAAAAGCAGCACCCAAATGGACAGAACTTGGATGGGAAGAACCCACACCGGACTTCCCGGCGGTACTGCTGGAACCATCTATTCCCATGGAGGAGTATCTGGACAAGGTGCCCGGACAGCATATCATTATGGTATATGGTGACTGGATGGAAGATGTGAAAACAGTCTGCAGGTTATTGGATATAGAAGTTGTACAGTAGGGGTGTTTGGAAAGGAGAAAATATGAGGCTGCTGCATAAAGAAGTGTGGTATGACCCGGACTGTCCACTGTATGATAAAAAAGTATCAGGGGAAGTTCTGGAGCGGGATTTTGAGATAAAAACAGGCGTGTGGGACTATAAAAATGGCTGGATCACAGGGAAGAATCCGGATGAATATCCAGGGATGATAATCTCCAGACAGGATTTTTATGGAGATGTGATGGTGGATTTTCTTGCAAAGGTTCTGGAGCCGTCAACACACGATATTAATGTAATGTGGAACGGCTGCTGGGATGAAAAGAAGAAGGAAAGAGGCATTGCTTATGTAGCCGGTGTTCAGGGCTGGTGGGAAGGGAAGGTGGGAATAGAGAAATCACCCGATTATCTTTTGAATGTAGGTACACCACTGTTCGAGTTCTGTCCCGGAAAGGTCTATCATATCCAGGCGGGAAGTGTAAAGGGGCATTGCTTTTTACGGATAGACGGACGGTTGATTATCGAAGTAACGGATCCTGATCCCATCGATTCCAGAAGGTTTGGAAGAATTGGCTTTGAAGCTTATGCAAGTATGATCGCTGTAAAAAATATAAAGGTTTATCAGCTTTACCATAAACAGGTACGCCAGCATTATCCGAAAGAATTTACATAATTTTCCAGAATCCACTGTGGAGTAGTAGTCCTGCTTCAGAGTGGATTGTGTTATAATTAGGGAATAATAAAAAGTCCACTGGAGAGGGGCAGGCTATGGGATTACGAAAGATAAGAAATCTGAAGTATCATTTAAAATACTCAATTATTTTCTTTTTACTGTTGTTTTTTCTGCTTCCGTTACTGATACAAAACCTGGTGAATAAATCCGTATTTGAGAATATTTTAGAGAGTAAGATTTATAAATTATCAGACCAGACGGCGGAAAGCCTTTCCTACAGTGTCAGCAATGCACTGCAGGCTCAATTTGATATTGTTAAAAGTGCGGCAAATAATACAGCAGTTCTAAATTATGTGTCCGGGGAGCAGGGGGGAACTACTCAGCAGCGTTATTCCGGGATATATTATGAAATCGTGAAAAATTCGGATGCCACAAAAAATGCATATCCTTTTCATTATATTATTGTAAACCAGAACGGAGAATTCTTCACATCAGCATTTGCACTGAAGGAAGGTCAGTCAGATGCACGGGGGGTTGGATTTAGCAATGATGAGACAGTGAAAGGGCTTTGGCACTCCTATACATTTGCCAATAAATTTTATGTTCATGATAATTACATTTTATCGAAGTCAGGCACACAGCTTTACTGTGGTGCAAATCTTCTAAAAGCAGATAAACAGCTGGGGGTTATTGCTGTGGGGATGGATGCTTCCTATTTTGCAAAGCTATTGTCCAGAAGTTTATTTGGAGAAAACGGGTCTGTTTTTCTGATTGATGAAAAAGGAGAATGTCTGATTCAGGGGGATGAAAGTAAACTGCGGTACGAAGAACTTTCAGGGAACCTAAGGGAGAAACTGCTCTCCAATATGGGAAAAGAGGGATATCAGACATTCCTCTACCGTAACCAGACGTATATATTGTTTACCCATGCTGTAAAAGTTAAAGGGTGCAATACCGGATGGCAGATGGTCAATATTTCTCCCCAGAATGATCTGACCAGTGATCTCAGGTATATTAATCTGGTGAATTATATTATGATCTTACTTTGCGTGATCTGTATAACGATTCTGCTGTTTTTCTTCAGCAGGAAGATTTTTAAGCCGCTCAAGGTTTTAAACCAGATGACGAAAGAGATTGGAAAGGGAAATCTGGATATAGAGCTGCCTGTGCAGACCTTAGGTGACAAAAATGAAATTGAGGGGCTGATGGAAGCATTTTCAGAAATGGCTGGGGATTTAAAAAACAGCATCGGTCAGATTAAAGAGCAGGAGCAGAATAAACACCAGATGGAAATGAAGATGCTGCAGGCACAGATTAAACCTCATTTTGTCCGGAATACCCTGAACAGTATCCGGTGGATGGCGAAGCTAAAAGGAGCCGAAGGAATCAGCCGGAGTATCCTTGCTTTCTCCAATATGCTGGACTACAATTTTTCGGACAGCCGGATATTTGTGACAGTAAAAGAAGAATTAAAATATGTAGAAGAATACCTTTATCTGCAGCAAATCCGGTTCCAGAACAAATTCAGTTATGAGATTGATGTGGAAAAAGAGATGATGGAGGGCATGATTTTAAAACTGCTGTTTCAGCCTGTGGTGGAAAATTCCATTAATCACGGTGTGCTGCCAAAAAGGGGAATCGGACGGATTGTGATCAAAGGGCGGAGATGGGAAGATAACTATGTCTTTGAAATAACCGATGATGGTGTTGGAATGGAACAGGCACAGGTAGATACACTTCTGGATGAAAAAGAGAACTGGGAAAAAGCCCATGAGGAAGAAAATATTGCACTTTGGAATATCAATCAGAGAATGCAGATGCATTATGGAGGAAGCGCCGTTATAGAGATTCGCAGTGAACCCGGAAAAGGATGCGCAGTAACCATGGTATTTCCGGCAATAAGCAAAGGTGGGGATGAACATGAGCATGTTAAAAGTAATGATTGTGGATGATGAAATATTAACCAGAATAGGGATGAGATCCATAATTCCCTGGGAAGAGTACGGTTTACAGGTAGTTGGGGAGGCAGAAGACGGAGAACAGGCCCTTGGGCTGGCAAAGGAAATTGTACCGGATATTGTGCTTGCGGATATTATGATGCCGAAAATGGATGGACTTATCTTTATCCGGGAATTGAAGCGGATACAGCCTGACTGTAAATTCCTGATTCTAAGCTGCGTGGACGAGGTGTCATATCTGCAGGAGGCTATTAAGCTTGGGGTCAGCGGGTATATTTTAAAAAGTGCAATAGAGCCTCAGAATATGATGGAAGAAGTCACCAGGGTAATAGAAGAGATAAAAGCAGAACGGGTATGCGATGATACGGATATGGAAGAACACCGTTATGTCAATGCCAATGCAGTTCTGGGAGAATATGCCAATCTGGTTCTCCGTGGATTTATTACGGATAAACAGGCGGTTCGGGAACGCTTTGAAAGTGCTTTTATGAATCCCTGCGATGCGTCTGTTTTTCTGGTGTGCATTGAGATTCCCAAGGTTGAAATATTGAGTGCCGTCAAAGGGGTAGAGTATTCTGTAGCAGCGATCTGCCAGAACATTATAGAAACCATGGCGGGAGGCAAGGTATTTTTAACGGACAGCACCAAGCTTTGGGCAGTGATATCTTATCGTGAGGACGGGGTGCAGCTGCTTAAAGATATCTGTAACCGTCTGGAATTAACCATGTACCAATATCTGGACATGCATCTTTCTTTTGGAATTGTCCGGGTGGTAAAGGATGATTTTGACCTGCCGAAATATTACGAACAGGCGGATATAGCCCTCAGCCAGCGGTTTTATAAGCCGCAGTGCAGATTCTGCTTTTTTGAAGATCTTCTGATTACCAGAGAAATCCAGGATAAAATTAAAAACTCCATGGAACGCTGCCGTTTCATAGACGATATGAACACCTTTGGAGAGGATGTAAGAAATCTCTATATGCTTTTACAGGATTATCCGGTGATACCGGAAAAAGAATTAAAGGAAGCCATGAAGCAGACTATTGCGGTGCTTACTGCATTATCGGCACCGAATCAGGAGAGACAGAATAAGCTCAAAGAAATGTTCTGCAAAATCATGGAGTGCGCAAGCTGTGAAGAGTTGTTCCGGTGTATGCAGGAATGGATCATAGGCTTTGATGAACTGGCGGTATGTGCAAACAGCGGAGACACCCTGATCGGGGAGGTCATCCGGTACATAAAGAACAATATAGGAGAGAAGCTGACACTGGGCGGCATTGCAAAACAGGTATATCTCAATCCGGATTATCTTTGTAAGCTTTTCAAGAAAAAGACCGGTGAAAATCTGATTGCATATATTCTGAAATATAAAATTTCGCTATCAAAAGAATACCTTAAAGAAGGGATGAGGATTACCCAGATCAGCGAATGTCTGGGCTTCTCTTCCGAGGGACATTTTATAACAACCTTCAAAAAGCTTTGCGGAATCACACCGGGCGCATATATGAAGAAGATCCATAAATAAGCGGGTATAGCAGTAGAGTAATTGTTTGCTAAGCAGGAGCGTGTCAGATAATTCCAAGATGTTGTTCTGATTACAAAATATGGCGGTATAAATCAGCACAAAAAGAAAAAAAGCCCTGCAAATCCCATGCCGCAGGTCAAGATCCTGTAGGAACGCATCAATCTGTTTCATTGTCTTTTTTCAGGTAAAATCTTACAATAATAGTACAACAGGAACAAGCCGGATGAAACTTAAAACCAGTAAAGGGGGATTTTCATGAAGAAGAGAAGAAACAGATTTATGGCACTTGGAATGGCAGCGGCTCTGGGGCTGACGATGGCGGGATGCCAGAGTACACAGGAGTCGTCAAAACAGACGGATGCATCAGCACCTGTCAGTGAAAGCAAGAGGCAGGAGGAAGAACAGGTAAAAACGGAAGAAAAGAAAACGGAGCAAACCGGGGAAACCGAGAAAACGGAGAAAGAAGCAAAAACAGAGGAAACAGTTTTGAGTATCTGGCTGGCGACTTATATTTCAGATGAAGATAAGAAAAAGCCTCAGGAAGAGTGGCCGATTACAGAGATCTGCAATGAGTTCGAAAAGCAAAATCCGGGTGTCAGGGTAGAGATTACACTGCTTCCAGACCAGGGGGCGGCACATCAGTCTTATAAAGCCGCAGCATTGGCAAAAAGCGGTCCGGATATCATTAACCTGTGGTCGGGACAGCCGATCTTTGCTTTAAAAGATGTGGTGCTGGATATTTCCGATATGATTCCACCGGAAGATAAGGAAAATCTGATGGGGTGGGATGTGGTTACGGAAGATTTTAAAGAAGGCGGAAAGATACTGGGCTATCCCGCAGCAGGATCGGAAATATGTGGATTTATCTATAATACGGATATTATGAAACAGGCAGGTGTGGATCTGGAAGGCAATCCGCCAAAAACAGTAGATGAATTTCTTACAATGCTGCAGAAAGTAAAAGATACCGGAATTCTTCCGATAATTGCAGATTCGGCAGGGGTAAACTCCTTGTTTACCATGGATATGGCAACCTGGTGGGTGCAAAAGACCAGTAATGAAGATATTGCGGCAGAAAGCAAGGGAGAAAAGAAATTCTCCGATGACGAAAACTTTAAAAATGCTTTCCGAGTTACCCAGGATATGTTCCAGAAAGGATATGTCAACGAGGATTATGCCAGTTCGCAGGATGCTTTATCCAGATTCCTGAAAGGAGATGCTGCGATGCTTGGGGGTGTGACTACCGGTATCCTCCAGGTAGTGCGGGAATCCCTTGGAAATGATAAGGCTGGATTTTATACACTGCCGGATTATGACGGTAATGTCCTGAAAAGCAATACGGCAATTGGCGGCTCCGGACAGGTACTGGCAGTTGCAAATTACTGTCCCAATCCCGAATTGGCAGTAAAATTCTGTTCTTTCTTAAGCAACAAACAAAACCATCTGAAGCTGCTGCAAAATTATCCGATGCTTCCGCTGAGAAAGGATATTACGTTAAAAGAGCTTGGCTGGGAAGGGGACAGTGTGATGGAAAAACTTTATGATATAGCCCAGAATTATTCCTACTGGACAGATAACAGTATGGTGCCGGACATTGCAAATGAATGTTTCTCTCTGGGCACGCTTGCGGTTACAGGTAAAATGACGCCGGATGAACTGGCGCAGAAGCTGGATGAAAAAGTGCAGGAGCTCCAGTAAACGGAGGCTCCGGCATGTGAACGGGGAGGAGCCGGGACATGAAGAAAAGAAGATTCTGTCATAGAGAAGCACTTCAGGGATGGCTTTCCATATTGCCGGTGTTAATTATTTTAGTTGCTGTCAGGGGAATACCCGTGGCAGCAGCTGTTATAAAAAGTTTTACAAATTGGGACGGAATGTTTAAATCTGATTTTGTGGGACTGAAAAATTATATCCAGATTTTGGGACACGGGGAATTTTGGGGGCTTTTCAGGAACAATCTGGTGCTTTTGATATACATACCAATCCAGATCTTTATCGGGGTTGTGGTTGCTGTTTTACTATATGAAGAAGTGAAGGGATGGAAGATATTCCGTACAATTTACTATATCCCGCAGGTAGTATCTTCCTTGATTGTTGGATTTTTGTTTGCTATCTTTTTTGGATTTAACGGACCGATCAATACCTTATTCCGGGCGGTTGGGATGGACGGACTGGCAATCGAATGGCTGGGACAGGCTTCCAGCGGGTTGGGTGTCATTATTTTTTGCCTGGTATGGATTAATATCGGATGGCAGGGAATGCTGGTGCTGGGCGGTCTGGCATCTGTTTCACCGGATATTTATGAAGCGGCGAGACTGGATGGTGCAGGCTACTGGCAGAAATTATTCCTGGTCACCCTGCCGCTTCTGCGCAGAACCATAGAATATTCCATTATGGTATCGGTAATCTGGTCTTTTACCAGCTTGTTTCCGCTGATCTATTCCCTTACCAGGGGAGGTCCGGGAACCGAGACCATGACAATTGATTATATGATTTACCAGAAATCTTTTGTAAGCGGAAGCCAAATGGGATATTCCTGCGCAATGTCCGTCATCCTATTAATCATTATTTTGATCTTTACGGCGGTTCAACAGGGAATTTCACAGAAAAAAGAAAGGGAGGAGGGAGCTTAGTGAAAAAAATAAAGTGGTCTAAAATATTGGTATTTACCGCACTCTGCCTGATGTCCCTTACCTTTTTATATCCCCTGATTTTTATGACAATGACTGCCATGAAGTCAGGAGCCGAGTATCTGGCTGACCCTTTTGCGCTGCCAAAGTCAATAAACCTGGATAATTTTGAGGCGCTGATTTCCAGATTCAAGATTATGAAGAATTTTCTGAATACCTTTATCGTCGTGGGTGCCAGCGTTGTTCTGATTACCATCTTTTCCGTATTTGCCAGCTATGCGTTTACCAAACTCCGGTTCCGGGGAAGAAACGTGATATTTTTAATTATTATCGCTACCATGTTTATTCCCGCACAGGTTACCATGATTCCAATGTATGTTATATTTGCAAAGTTTAAATTAGTAGATACCTATACTGGAGTTGTATTATCCTATCTGGCGATGGGGCTTCCCAGTACGATTATGCTGATGACTACCTGCTTTTGGGGGATCGATAAGGAAGTCATGGAAGCTGCTAAAATTGACGGTGCCGGTTATTTTGGATTAGTGGCGAATGTAATTGTCCCTATGGGAATTGCCGGGGTTGCCATGTCTGTCATTACAAACTTCATCGGCTATTGGAATGATCTGTTTACTCCGATGATCTTGTTAAAATCTATGGATAAAAGAACAGTTATGGTTGCACTGTCATCCCTGATGGCTGACCGGACTTCGGTTGACCCCACTTTTCAGATGACGGGGCTTTTAATCAGTGTAATACCCACACTGATCATTTATCTGCTCTTCCAGAAGTATATGACAAAAGGACTGACGGCAGGTGCTATTAAATAAAAAAAGATGAGCGGGCCTATGCGGGCAGCAGGCTATGGATACAGGAGGATAAGAAATGAGTGTGAAAATCAGTTTAATCGGCGCAGGTTCCGGAATTTTTTCTATAAATTTGATTAAGGATTTGTGCCTTAATAAAAATCTATCAGACAGTTGGATCTGCCTGATGGATATAAATGAGGGCAGGCTGGATGACATTTACCGGATGTGTGTACGGTATGCAGCGGAAGCAGGCACTGCACTTAAGATTACCAGAACGACGAATCGTTTAGAGTGCCTTAAGGATGCGGACTTTGTGGTTAATACAGCACTGGCAGGAGGTTACGAAAGGCTGAAAGAGGGGTGGAAGCTTGCTAAGAAATGGGGCTACCGGTTTGGAGGAAGTTTTCACATCGTACATGATGAGTCCTTCTGGGTAAACTTTTATCAGTTGAGGCTGATGGAAGATATTTATCAGGATATGCAGAAGGTGTGTCCGGATTCATGGTACATTATGGTTTCCAATCCGGTGATGGGAGGAGTGACCTATCTGACCCGGAAATACAAAGGAATAAAACTGGCAGGTATGTGCCATGGCTACGGGGGTGTATACCGGCTTTGCGAACTGCTGGGGCTGGAACGGGAAAATGTTACCTTTCAAGTTCCGGGCATTAACCATTTTGTGTGGCTGAACAGCTTCTGCTATAAAGGCCGGGATGCCTATCCGCTTCTGGATCAGTGGATTGAAGAAAAATCAGAGGATTATTTTAAAACTTGCAGATACAGTGATGATTTTGGGCCGAAAGCGATTGATCTGTATAAGAAATATGGAATCATGCCTATTGGGGATACCTGTACTCCGGGCGGAGGCAGTTGGGGATACTGGTATCATACCGACGGGGAAGTACAGGAGGCCTGGAAAGAAGATCCCGATCTTTTTTATGATGAATATTTTAAGACTTCCCAAAAGCATGTGGATGACATACACAGGGCAGCCTGCGACGAGTCCATTCGTATGATGGAATTTTTTTCCAAAGTACCTTCGGATGAGCCAATGATACCCTTAATGGAAGCATTGGCGTGCGATGTTGAGCGGGTGGTCATTGTGAATATACCAAATGACTTTACCTATGTGGAGGGAGTGCCGGAAGATTTTGAAGTGGAAATACCGGCATTGGTATCCGGGAGAGGGATTCAGGGTATCCACACGCTGCCACTTCCCAAAATGGTACAAAGTCATATGAAAAGAGACCGCATTGCGTCCGTAGAGATGGAGCTGGAGGCTTATGATAAAGGGAGCAGGGAGCTGCTGGTAGAATTGATTATGATGGATCCTTTCACAAAGTCCAGAAATCAGGCGGAAGGATTTTTAAATGAATTATTGGAGCTTCCATTTTTAGAGGAAATGAAACAGTATTATAAATGAAAAAAAGCAGACAAGCCGGAGTTTTAAAATAATCGAAATCCAAAGCTTGCCTGCTTTTTACCTGCTTTTTTCAGGCAGTACAGATATCAATACCCTTCAGTCGCACCGTTTCCAAAAATTCGGGATCCGCTGCCCTCCCAGTGATAATGCAGTCAGCCTGGTCTAAGGATGCATAGCTTAAAAAGGAACGCTTTCCAAGCTTCCCGGCATCGGTCATGACAATTGTCTGTTCGGAGCGGGAGATTGCCAGTTCTGCCATAAGTGCCGTATCGGAGTCGGTAGCCATCAGGCCCTCTTCCAGAGAAATGCCGTCAGCGCCGATAAAGCATTTGGTGAAATTAAAATGACTGATAAATTTGTTGCTGGCATAGCCGGCAAAGTCCATGCGTTTCTGGCGGTATTCTCCTCCGATCAGAATAACGCGGCAAACCGGGGATAGAATCTGAAGGTTAGCCAGGGAATTAGTAAAAACCGTCAGATCCTTGATTTCTTCGGCTTCCAGCTTCTGGGCAAGTGCCTGGCACAGATAATACAGGGTGGTGCCGGAATCGAAAAAAAGGATATCAGAATCCTGAATATAGCGGAGTCCGCATACGGCAATGGCCTCTTTTTCCTCCTGATGGCTTTCGATCAGGCGGTCGAAAGAATATTCGCCGGGGGTTTTATTGGCAAGCTGTATTCCGCCATATCTGCGAATCACTTTTTGTTCCTGCTCCAGTTCGCTAAACAGCCTCCTCACGGTAGATTCGGATACATCTAAAAGTTCCATAGCTTCTATGGTGGTCAGGCGCTGCCTGATTTTCAGTATATTTAAAATGGTTTCAGTTCGTTGTGTCTGTTTGCTCATAAGAAACCTCCTTTTCGTTTTTGTCTGAAGCAAGTAGAGCGTCAGGCTAGAGCGTGTTTTAAAATTGCTTTCTGGCACCTGTGCGTCACAGTTTGTGGGAGATTTGTTCCGGATGAAGGGCGCGTAGCGGGCTACGTAACCTGAATTCGGGGCAAATATGCCACAAAGTGGGGCGTGCAGATGGCAGGAATGAATTTTCAAACACGCTCTAGTACGTCAGGCTAGAACCTGTTTCCGTACTGCCTGTTTGCTCTGGAATTTCTTATCTTTAGTTATAGTATAAAAAGAATGATCTGTCAATGAATATCCCGAATAATTGAACGAAAAAACAATAAAATGAAAGAAACAATCAAAAATAGTTGACAAAATGAAAGAAACGTTATATTATGAAGTGGAAGAAAGGGATGTACAAACCACATATAATGTAAAGGAGGATTTTATTATGAGAAATGATTTAGCTATGTCTCTGGGGGATCTGTTGGGGGAGGAATATGTGAATGCGGTTGCTGCTGCAGCAGTTTCGCTGCTGGGGGTAGAGGAAGAAAAGGCGGAGTCTGCCAAGACAGAAAAGGTAGAATTTTTCCCGGAGTCCTATGTGGAAAAGTTGGATTCCATGCTTGACAGAATCGGTCAGATTGTGACGGTGCCTTTTACGGGTAAAATGGAAGGAGCACCGACACTGGCTTTTGCCAAGGCGGCAAATCATGATGCAAGTCCTATTTCCGGATTCGGATACTACCGGGTAGGGCAGGATGGAAAGCTGTATGTCATTGCCAAGAGTGAGCATTACCACACGCCGCTGGGACATTTCTTTCCGGGATATAAACTGATCGATAATGCCAGAACACTTGGGATTTCCAACGCAACACACAATAATACCAGAGGCTACATAACGAGATTGTGTGAACAGGAATTGGTGAGAATTGCCAATGGGCTGGGGAAAGACCAGAAGCAGGAGCTGGAGGATATATTAAAAAGTGATAAACCCCATGTACTAAACCGCGTGATCAATCTGGAGACCGGTTCTCTTGCATGTGAAGCGGGAATTAAGATGATGCTCGCCAGATTTTATAAACTGGACAAAACATTCCCTGCACCAAAATACAGCGGACGAATTCCTGTTTTCTTTGTGATGGGCGACTATGAAGGCGGACGTATGGCAAACTACCATGGCACAACCGTTATTGCCCAGACTTTCCGGGATATGTGGCCGGAATTTTATAAAAAGAATGAAGAAAATGATATCTATAAAGTGGTTCCGGTTGCGATTAATGACCTGGAGGATTTCCAGAAAAAATATGAAATGTATAATCAGGGCAAATATAAAGCAGCTGGCTTTACCCATGAAATTATTCTGATGAATTATGGGGGCATCCGGTTGGAGGAAGATTATCTGAGAGCAGTATATAAAATCTGCCATGAAGGTGATACGCCTATCATGTGTGACGAGATTCAATCCTGTATGTGGTATGATGGTATGTTCTTATTCCGGCAATATGGTCTGAATCCGGATTTCTCAGTGGTAGGAAAAGGCTTTCCGGGCGGGCAGTACCCGGCTTCCAGAATTATTACCACCGCCGAAATGGACAACCTAAACCAGTTCGGTGCACTGGTTACCAACGGACAGGAAGAACTGGCATCGTTGTCTTACCTGATTACAATGGCATTTGTGGAACAAAACGGCAGTGCTGTTTCCGAAACAGGCAGGTATTATGAAGCACGTGTGAAAACGTTGAAAGATAAGTTTCCGGAAGTAATTGACTATGTGGAAGGGGAACAGATGTTAAGTGCCATCACCTTTAAAAATGTGGACGATACGGTTACTTTTGTGAAGAAGATGACGGGACGATATTTTGATATCAGTGCTCAGGTATACAAGGCATTCTGCCCGCCGGCTGCGTTATTGAAGCTGCCATTAATCGCGACACACAAACTGATTGACTGCCTGATTTGGCATATGGAAGCTGCACTGCATGAAATGGAAGAAGGAAAGTAGGGGGAATCTGATATGGGAAAAACAATACGTTTTGGAATTATAGGATGCGGGCTTATGGGAAAAGAATTTGCCAGTGCAGCCGCAAGATGGTGCCATCTGACGGTACAGGCAGCAAGGCCGGAGATCGTGGCAGTCTGTGATGTCAATGAAGCATCTCAGAAATGGTTTACTGATAACTTTGATACCATTCAGTTTACAACAACGGATTACAAAGAACTTTTGAAACGGGAAGATGTAGAAGCGGTATACTGTGCACTTCCCCATCTGCTGCATGAACAGGTATACTGTGATATCATTCGTGCCAAGAAGCACCTGCTGGGGGAAAAACCCTTTGGAATTGATCAAAAAGCCAATCAGAAAATTCTGGAGGCCATTGCACAAAATCCGGAAGTAGTGGTGCGGTGTGCCAGCGAATATCCCTATTTTCCGGCCTGCCAGGAATTAATACGCTGGGTTAAAAATGATAAACTGGGACGGATTATTGAAGTGAAGGCAGGATTTAACCATGCCAGTGACCTGGATATTCATAAGCCCATTAACTGGAAACGTACCGTTCGCATGAATGGGGAATATGGATGCCTTGGGGATTTGGGCATTCATGCGGAACATGTACCTTTCCGGCTGGGATGGATTCCGAAAAATGTTTATGCGGTACTAAGTGATATCGTAACAGAACGTCCGGATGGAAAAGGCGGCATGGCGGCATGTGATACATATGACAACGGAACGATGATCTGCCAGTGTGCCGATAAAGATGATAATGAGTTTGCCTTGTATATCGAGACGAAGAGGCTGGAGCCCGGGGCTACCAGTAACTGGTATCTGGAGGTGACGGGAATGGATGCATCCGTCCGATTTTATTCGGATGACCCAAACGCTTTTCACTATCTGTATTCCGAAGGAAAGAATCAGGCGTGGAGCAGGGTCAATATCGGAACAAAACCACTGATTCCTACCATTACCGGAGATATATTTGAATTTGGATTTACCGATGCCATTTTACAGATGTGGGCGGCATTTATATTGGAAGTAGAGGGAAAAGAGACAGCATTCGGCTGCTTTACACCAGAGGAAACCAGAATCTCCCATGCCCTGCATACGGCGGCATTAAAGTCTTATCAGGAAAAACGGGCAGTGGAACTGGATCTTACTCCTTTGCCTGCAGATTCCCATAATCTATAATGGATAGCACGGTTGGGAATCGGGCATGAAATGCAAAAGATTCATGATAGCAGATCATGATAGCAGATCATAATAGCAGATCATAATAGAAGATCATAATAGAAGATCATGCTAGAAGATCATGCTAGAAGATCATAGTAAGAGATCATAAAGTAAGATCATAAAGAGAGATCAAAAAAAGGGTGCGGCGAATAGCCGGAAAGGGGTAAGTAAATGAAAGTAGGTACCGTTACAGAAATTAAGAAACATGAATACCGCGTAGGCCTTACACCAAATTCAGCAAAAGCATTTATTGATCACGGACATGCGGTTTATATACAGAAAGGCGCCGGGGAAGGATCTGGCTACCAGGATGATATGTATGAACAGGCAGGATGTATTCTACAGGATACGGCAAAGGAGGTATTTGACACCTGTGACATGATTGTAAAGGTAAAAGAGCCGCTGGAACCGGAATACCGGCTGATCAGAGAGAACCAGATTATCTATACGTATCTTCACCTGGCAGCAGATAAAGCGCTGACGGATGCCATGCTGGAGAGCAAATGTATCGGAATTGCATTTGAGACGATAAAAGGCAGAAATGGCGGATTGCCCTGTTTAAAACCCATGAGCCAGATAGCAGGAAGATTAAGCGTTCAGGAGGGGGCGAAATATCTGGAAAAACCCTTTGGCGGAAGAGGTGTCCTGTTAGCGGGAGTTCCGGGTGTGGAACGGGCAAAAGTGGTAGTCCTGGGAGCGGGAATTGTAGGTACCAGCGCAATTAAAATTGCTGCGGGAATGGGGGCAGAAGTTACGGTTCTGGATATTAATCTGGACCGGCTGGAATACCTGGAGGACATTTATCAGGGCAGAATTAATACGGTTTTTTCCACACCCCAGCATATACAGGAATGCCTGGCAGATGCGGATCTTGTGATCGGGGCGGTATTAATCCCGGGTGCGGCGGCACCAAAGCTGATTAAAAGAGAGTATTTAAAGAATATGAAAAAAGGTGCGGTGATTGTGGATGTGGCAATTGACCAGGGCGGATGCAGTGAAGTGAGCCACGTGACTTATCACGATGATCCGGTATATGTGACAGAAGGTGTGGTCTGCTATTGTGTTGGGAATATGCCGGGAGCGGTATCGAATACTTCTACCAATGCATTAAATAATGCCATATTAAACTACGGACTCCATATTGCAGATAAGGGTGCAGAGACGGCACTGAAAGAAGATGCGGGTCTTTTGGAAGGCTTGAATATATACAAAGGAAAGCTAACATACCGGGCAGTAGCGGAGGTTTACGGACTGGAATTTACAGATGCCAGAGCCTGCATTTAGTTTCATGCCCCAATTCAATAAAGATAAGAAGGTGTATATATGGCGATTGTGACACTAAAAGAAATATTAAAAGATGCAAAGAACCGGAGATATGGCGTTGGAATGTTTAATACCATTAATCTTGAAATGGCAAGGGCAATTATAGGGATAGCAGAAGAAGAGCGTTCCCCGGTGATCATCGGTTTTGCCGAAGCACATCTTCCTTACGCAAATCTCGAAGACATCGCGCCGATTATGGTGAAATTTGCAAGAGAAGCAGCGGTGCCGGTTGCGATTCATTTTGACCACGGAATGACCTTTGAATATATCATGAAGGCCATCCATTATGGCTTTACCTCCGTAATGTTTGACGGCTCCACACTAACCTATGAAGAGAATATCCGTCAGACAAAAGAAATTGTGAAAGTAGCCCACGCGCTGAACGTATCAGTGGAAGCAGAGCTGGGGCATGTGGGCGGTGCGGAAGGCGGCGGTGATGACGGGCATGAGGAAATGTATACCAAAGTAGAGCAGGCAGCTGATTTTACCGCCAGGACGGGAATTGATGCTCTGGCTGTAGCAATCGGTACAGCTCATGGAGAATATGAGATAAAACCGGTTCTGGATATAAACCGGCTGCGGGAAATCCGAAATGCTGTGGACGTTCCATTAGTATTGCATGGAGGATCCGGGCTGACGGATCAGGATTTCCGAAGCTGTGTGGCAAATGGAATCAGTAAAGTTAATATTTTTACCGATATGTCGAAAGCTGCAGTCAACACTATTAATGAAAATCTCTGCGGAGCACGTAAGATAAATCTTGGAAACAGCCAGGAACTGATAGAAGGAATCGTGAAAGCGGTAATGCAGCAGTTAAAGGGCTGCACCTGTACTTCCATCAGTTATCCGGAATTAATTAATTATACCATAGACGGCATAAAGGCTGAAGTAGGAAGCAAAATGCGTCTGTTTGGAAGCTCACAGAAAGCATAAAAGAAATCGTGACGCATATCTTACAGAAACCAATTATCAAAAACATGCTAAGAGAGGAAGTGGAACTATGGTAAAACATATTTTATTCTGGGCGTTAAAACCAGAGAAAAAACAGGATGTAGAAGAAATAGTAACAGAGCTGAACTGGAAATTCCAAAATATGCAGCCGCAAATAAAGGGACTTCTGAAAGCGGAAGTGGGAGCTAATTATAATGGCGGTGAATTTGACTTTGCACTCTATACGGAGTTTGTGGACAGGGTGTCGGAAACAGCGTATCAGGGACATCCGGAGCATGTGAAGATAAAAGAGTATATAAAAGCAATTACGGTCGGGAAAGTTTGTGTGGATTATGAATGCTGATTAAGGGAGGCTTTGTATCAGGAGATAGTGTTTGTAATGAAAAGGGGCGGACCATGACAGGCGTTTAGAAGGCTTACTGCAGAACTGGCATGAGCCATAAGCCATTTAGCCATTTATAAACTGTTCGCTGTAGTACAAGGATAGGCCAGAATTTGGCTTATCCTTTTTTCGTGCCTATCATTAGCTGAAAAACAATTTCTGATCATTTTTGAATGGAAAATGGAAATTGATCGCATTTCTTTCTAAATATAAGTTTTATTTATATTTTATTAGTAAATACTATTGACAATTAATTGGTATTATGCTTTAATGTGGTTGTAATTACTAATAAATGTCATATTTATAAAGTATATTATACAATATGACGAAAACAACGGCATGTTTTTGTATAGGACTGTCGTAGGACGAAGGAGGTTTTGTAATGAAAAAGAAGTTAGTAGGAATGATTTTGACAGCAGCAATGGTAGTGACCATGACAGCAGGCTGCGGCGGCTCAGGCGGGCAGACATCAAATGAAACAGCTGGTTCTCAAAAAGAGGCAGATGATACTGCTGCCACTCAAAAAGAATCAGGTGAAACTGCGGCTAAAGAAGAGACAAAAGCTGACAGCGAAGCTTCAACAGGAAAAACAAAACTGTCCATTACCTATGTGGATTCTTCCGGTGAGGGAGAAAACAGCTATTTCCATAAAGAAATAGCCCAAGCATATGAGGGATGGGATAAAAAAGATCAGGTAGAACTGGATATACGTCCAATTGTGGCAACAGAAAGTGATTATTTTACAAAGGTACAGCTGCAAATGGCAGATGAAAGTACTACACCGGATATTTATTTTGAAGATACCTTCCGTCTGTCGGCAGATGTAGCCGCAGGATACATAGCGGATATTACAGAATATACGAAGAATTATGAAGACTGGAACAATGATTCTTACTTAGAAGCAATTAAAAAAGGTGTCATGGATCCAGATGGTAATGTCTACGGAATACCATGCAGTACAGATAGCAGAGGGCTTCTTTATAACAAAGAAGTATTTAAGCAGGCAGGACTTCCGGATGACTGGCAGCCGAAGACCTGGGATGATATTTTAAGTGCGTGCCGGACAATTAAGGAGAAATGCCCGGATGTGGTTCCTATGTGGTTTAGTGCTCCGGCAGCCGGTGGCGAGTCGACGACGATGAATACCTATGAAATGTTCCTCTATGGAACAGGGGAAAATCCTCTTTATAATGAAAGTACCGGGAAATGGGTAACCAGAAGCCAGGGAATTGAAGATTCGCTGACATTTATGAAAACCATTTTTGATGAAGACCTGGGCGGAGAAATTTCTGAACGTATGGATGCTAATGAATGGCAGTACGGTGCAGATTATATGAGACAGGACAAGCTGGGGATTTATCTGATGGGCAGCTGGTTTGCAACTTTCTTCCAGGAAGGCGGTAATTATCAGTGGGACGGATATGAAGAAAAAGTAGGGTTTGTACCGATGCCGACACAAAAAGGTGATAATGGCGGTTATATTACCATGTCAGGCGGATGGGCATGGACGGTTACCAAACTTTCCAAAAATCAGGAACTGGCTTTCGAATTTATCACAGAACTTATGAAACCGGATAATTTCAAGCTGCACGTGATAGGATCCGGAGCACTTCCAACCAGAGATATGTCCGCTTATCCGGAAATTACCGGCAGACCGTTTAATGATGAAGCTACCAAGCTGTTAGGCGAAGCAAAGTTCAGACCGAAGAATGAAAAGTATGCAGAAGTCTCCACTCATATAGCACAGATGGTTGAAGCAGCGGTAACAGGAACGGAACCGAAAGACGCCATGGAAACATTTGCAACCAGTGTGGAGTCTATTGTAGGAAAAGAAAACATTCAGGAATAACTTCATTTTGCAGCAATGCAGAGGACGGGGGATATATGAAAAGAAAATCAAGCAGTGCAGTAATGTCAAAATTAATTTATCTGGTGCCCGCTCTGGTCGTAATCCTCATTTTCTTTATGTGGCCTATCATTATGACGATTTATTATTCCTTTACGAATCTGGCGCTTACCGGTACGGCAGCTGCAAATCTGGAATTCGTGGGCCTGGATAATTATAAAAAGCTGCTGGATGATCCGGCAGTGATTAACAGTATTATCATGACCCTGATATTTACTGTTGGATCCGTGGCAGGACAGAGCCTGCTTGGATTTATTATCGCATATCTAATGAAACATAAGAATAAAACCTTCCGTAGAATTGTGGGGCCTATTATTTTAGCGGGATGGGTTATGCCTGAGATTGTGTGTGCCGTATGTGCATATTCCTTTTTCAATGATAAGGGAACTTTAAATGCCATTTTATCCCTGGTGGGTATTTCCAAAATTCCATGGCTCTTTAAGTATCCGATGTTTGCCGTTATTCTGGCGAATATCTGGCATGGAACCGCATTCTCTATGATGGTATATCAATCGGCACTGGATAATGTATCGGAAGAAGTACAGGAGTCTGCAAAATTAGACGGTATCAGCAGCCTGCAGAATATCTTCTATATTATCCTGCCGATTATTAAAGAGACCATTATGACGAATACAATGCTGATTACCCTGATGACCCTGGGAGGCTTTGGAATGATCTATGTAATGACCGGGGGCGGTCCGGGAACGGCTACTCAGACATTGCCGGTACTGATGTATATCAGGGCATTTAAGAACTATCAGCTGGGATACGGTACGGCGATTTCTATGATTTTACTTGTACTTTCTGTCCTGTTCAGTATTTTCTACACCCGGGTTGCCGGAAAAGGAATGGAGGAAGGGTCATGAGAGAAAAAAGAAATAAAATCATTGCCTATGGGGCGTTGACCTTTATAGCAGTTGTATTTCTTCTGCCTCTCTGCTGGGTTGTGCTGGCGTCGGTTGACGCCACCGCCAACCTTTCCGTGAAGGCACCGGATTTTACACTGGACAATTATAAGAGCGTACTTACCAACAAGACAAACTATCTGTCTTTCTTAAATGGATTTATTATTTCTTTCGGACAATCCGTATTGGTAGTGCTTCTGGCGGGGCTGGCAGCCTATCCGTTATCCAGGTATGAGATGAAGCATAAAAAACTGTTTATGCTTTCGATGCTGTTTATGACATCTCTGCCGATTGCAACCATTATGGTACCGGTTTATAAAATGTTTTTAACAGTCAAGTTATATGATAATCTGTTCGGTGTGATCCTATTTATGACGGCATCTGCCATGCCTTATTCAATATGGATGATGAAGAACTTTATGGATGCCGTGCCCATGGAATTGGAGGAAGCCGCCTGGGTTGACGGTGCAGGTAAGTTAAAGGGAATTCAGAAGGTGATTGTACCCCTTATGGTACCGGGAATATTTACAATTGCCATCTATACGTTTTCCGGAAGCTGGGGGAATTTTCTCGTGCCGTTTATTCTGATATCCAGCAGTGATAAGTATCCGGCGGCAGTAACGCTTTATCAGTTTTTTGGCACACATACCGTATCCTATGGTCTCCTGGCATCATTTTCCATTATCTATGCACTTCCGTCCATTATTTTATACGTGTTGACGCAGAGATATATGTCCAAGGGATTCAGCATGCAGGGCGGAACAAAAGGTTAAAGAAAGAAGGTGTATTTGTGAATACAATGGAAAAGTATCTGAAACTGAAAGAGAAAAAAGGGAAAAATTACTGGGAAGAACGTATTCTTGCCCAGCTGGGATACCTGATACAGTTACGAAATGGGGAAATCCCGGAAGATGCAGCAAAAGTAATTGACCATCTCTATCAGCAGGAGAAGGAAGAAGGGGCAATCACAAAACAGGAAGCAGCCGCTGCGGAAAATAAACTGCTTCATTATAAAGAATCTGCCAAGAAATTAAGTGTAATCTGTGCAGGACACGCCCATATTGACATGAATTGGATGTGGGGATATCAGGAAACGGTGTCTGTTACAATAGATACCTTTCAGACTATGCTGAATCTGATGCGGGAATATGAAGATTTTACATTTTCCCAGTCTCAGGCATCTACTTATGAGGCAATTGAAAAATATTGTCCCGACATGCTGCCGGAGATCAGAGAACAGATTAAAAGAGGAAAATGGGAAGTTACGGCATCTACCTGGGTGGAACCGGACAAAAATATGACAGGTACGGAGAGTATGGCGAGGCATATTCTGTATACCAAAAACTATTTGTCAGGTTTGTTGGAGCTGCCAAAAGAGGCAATGGAACTGGATTTTGAGCCGGATACCTTCGGTCACAGCGCATGTGTGCCGGAAATTTTAAATCAGGGTGGAATTAAGTATTACTACCATTGCAGAGGCTTTGATAAATATATGCTGTACAACTGGGAAGCACCTTCAGGGGAAAGAGTACTGGTATACCGTGAACCAACCTGGTATCTGGGACCCATTGAATATGACATGATGCTTAATGTTCCTGAATTTTCCAGGGAGAATCATACCAGTACCATGTTAAAAGTATATGGTGTGGGAGACCATGGCGGCGGACCGACAAGAAGAGATATTGAACGGATTATGGATATGAGCAGCTGGCCGTTGATGCCGGATATTCGTTTTGGAACCATGCATGAGTTCTTTCATGCCGTAGAAAAGGACAGAGACCGGTTCCCCGTAGTTACAGGAGAATTAAATTATGTTCTGACGGGATGCTATACTACCCAGGCCAGAATCAAGATGGCAAACCGTATCGGAGAAGATAAGTTATATGATGCGGAAACGCTCTGTACCATGGGTGCACAGTTAACCGGCAACCACAGATTGACGGACCGTTTGGATCGGGCATGGAAAAATGTGCTGTTTAACCAGTTCCACGACATTCTGCCAGGGTCAGGGGTTATAGAAACCAGAGAACATGCTATGGGACTTTTCCAGGAGACGCTGACCATCTCCATGGCAAATGCAAACCGGGCTATGCGGGCAATCAGTGAGCGCATTGATACCAGTATATTTGGAGGAAACGATACAAAAGACTCCATGTCAGAAGGAGCAGGTGTGGGCTATGGTACCGGGCAGACGGAGGATTGTTACGGAAATGAAGGTGACGGACGTTTTGGTTTTTCCAGTACCCACAGAGGAAGCGGAGACACCAGGGTTTATACGCTGTTCAATACTACCCAGTACTTGAGAAAAGAGCTTGTGGAAATTACTGTCTGGGATCCGGAATTCCCGGTGGATGAGATTACGGTTGTGGATGAGATGGGAAGGGAAGTTCCCTGGGAAATAAAAGGAGAAGGGCTTCATTACTGGCAGCACCATTATCTCAAACTGCTGTTTATGGCTGAGGTAGGACCATTTGGTTATGCATCTTACTGTGTGAAGCATACGCCGGCCCAGTCAGAAAAGCTTCCGGTAAGGCAGGATCCAAGAGTCCACGATATGGAGGATGGGGCATATATTCTGGAAAACGACAGGGTTCGGGCAGTATTCGATACCAGAACAATGAAATTGCTGTCCTTTGCAGGCTTGAACGGCGGTAAGGAATTGATTGACAATGAGAATCCCTCAGCTTATTTCCGCTATGTGGAAGAAAGTGATACGGAGGAGATGACAGCCTGGATCGTTGGACGGTACTCCAGAATAACAGATGTCAATGAGCAGGCATTTGTCAGAGTGATTGACAAGAAACTAACGGGTCTGAACCGATATCTGACTTATGAATTGGAATATGGAAAATTTAAATTAAAAGTAAAGATTAGCCTGAATGGCGATGACACGATGCTTCGCTATAAGATCAAACTGGATTGGCTGGAGACGGGAGCGAAGAATAAGAAAATTCCGCAGCTTCAGTTCTATACGCCTTTTGGCTATGAGGCGGAGGATTACCTCTATGATATTCCGGCGGGTTCTGTTGTTCGAAAAGGCCTGGGGCATGATGTTCCTGCTGTATACTATGGAGCGCCGCTGCCGAAAATCGGAGATACGGCAATGATGCTGACGTCTGATTGTAAATACGGCTACCGGGGAGGGAACCAGGCACTCTTAATTGATTTGGTAAGGGGTTCTTTTGATCCTGACCCATATCCGGATCTGGGAGAGCATTACATCAACATTGGAATCGGTTTTGAAAAAGATTACAGCAGAGAGAAGCTTTTAAGGGAAGCAATTCTATTTTCACATCCTGTTTATGCGCTGTCCTGTACGGTTCATGAGGGAAAAGCAAAACAGAGGGAATGTTTCCTGAAGGTTACGGGAAATGCAAAAGTTTCTTCTGTGAAGGCGGCGGAAGACGGAAGCAATGCGGTAGTCATCCGATTGTACAGTTGCAGTGAAGCAGATGAACCGGTAAGCCTAAAATTTTTAGAAAAACCCATAACGGCTGGATTTATCTCTTTGACCGAAAACGAATGTGCAGACACAGCAGTGGAAATGGATGGATGCGAAGTAAGGGTAACCCTGCCGAAATATGCATTCCGGTCCATTAAAGTCAGTTTTTAAAACTACGAATTAAGGAATAGCGCAAGCCAGTTTGCGTTGTTCAGAGGAATGTATATGACAAAAAGAGAGATTTTAATTGATTATGTGAAAAACGGCGGGCAGAGATTTTTATGCTCGCCGCAGATAGGGGCAGGAGCCGGATTTGATACCAAGATTGCAAATAAAACCTGGATAGGGGATACTACCATTGAAGATACCAGAAAAGCCTGGGAGATGTTTGATGTAATCCCTCTGTACAATTATGAACTTCCGCAGCTGCACGAACTCACCCCAAAGCTGGTGATGGAAAATATGTCCGCCCATGGAAATACAGCGGACAGAAAGATTACCCATAAAAAGCTAATGACAGCTCTTGGAACTCTTACTTCAGAAATTATAGAAGATGAAGGAAAGGGAGCTATGGCGGTAAAATATTTTATCACGGAAGAAGAAGAACTGGAAATCTTTGAATATTATCTGGACTGCCTGTTGGAGGTGAAAGATTTTTCAACCATTACAGACGGAGTCAAGCACATACGGGAAATAGTGGGAGAAGACAGTGCACTGGATCTTCAGTGGCCGATGCAGCCCTATGAACTGCTGTGTTTTCCAAATACGGTGGATACGGCAGTGTTTGCCCTTACCTGCCCGGATATTTTTAAAAGGCTGATGGATAAAATCTTAGAGCTTGACGAAAGATTGCTTTTGGCGGTTTCAAAAGGAGGTGCTGACTTTGTTTTTCTGGGAGGTCCCGGTTCGGAATTAATATCACCCCAATATTACCGGGATTATCTGGTACCGTACTCAAAAATCGTAACCGAAATGGCTCATAAAAACGGCCTGCTGGTATATACCCATATCTGTTCAAAGATTGAGCCGATGCTGTCTCTTGGGTTTTATAATGAAATGGGGATTGATTTGTTTGAAACTCTCTCAGAAGAGCCGGTTGGAAATGTAAAATCCATTGAAGATGCATTCTTAAAATTAGACCCTGGGATCTGTACCAGAGGAAATATCGGTCTGGATAAACTGCTGTTGGGGACGCCCGGGGAGATTAAAGAAATAAGTTTTAGAATTTTGGAAACGGCAAAGAGGTTGGGCAGAAAGCATATTCTGGCAGCCAGCGATTATATGTTTTACGATACTCCTGTTGAAAATGTCAGGGCCATGGCAGAAGCAGCAGCCGAGTTTAACGGCTGCTCTTTGGGTGATTGGAAGTAAAGAAATTCCCGGCAAAAAATTCATTTAACAGGCAGCAGGCGCTGCCGATAATGGGAGTTTTCATGGCAAAGCTGGATTTTCTGATGGAAATGTACTTATGGCTTGCGGCAAGTATCTTGGCATTTACTTCCTGCTGGATGTATTCTATATAAGAATCCGGCAGGTAGTAACCTTCATGCCCAAGGATGATGATCTGAGGATCCATCATATTGCAGGCATTGATAATTGCATAGGAAAGTTTTTCAGCCATATCCTGGAAAACAGCATGGCATGACTCCTGTTTTGCCACTGTTACAAAATCGGAGCAGGTAAGAGCAGGGTTATTGCTTGCAAGGCGTAATTTCTCCAGTATGACCGGCATATTGATATAAGCCTCCAGGCAGCCTCTTCTTCCGCAGGAACACAGAGCGCCGTCATAGTAGATGCCCATGTGTCCGATTTCTCCCACAAAGCCGCTTTTGTTCTGAAACAGCTTCCCATCCGATATGATGCCCGATCCGATGCCATTGGAGATTCCAAGGTAGACAAAGTTCTTCGTATCCATACACATACCGAACAGCTTTTCCGCAAGTGCGGAAGCATTCATATCATTATTGACAAATACAGGCATCTGGAAGCAGTCCTCCAGAATAGCTTTAATGGAATAGTCAGAGATATGAAAGAAATTTGTAGGCTTTAAAATGACTCCTTTTTCAGCATCCAGAGGTCCGATGGAGGAGACACCGATTCCAAGGATGGTATCAGTAGTCACGGAAGCTGCATCCTGAATAAGCTTTATGATTTTCTGTGTGAGAGAATTAGCTGTCTCTTCACACAGAGAGGTAAACTGGTGATATAAAATCTTGCCGGTAATCTCAGTAAGAATACAGTGAACCGCATCCCTGGAAAGGTAAATGCCAATTACCTTAGGGGCATCCGGTGCGATATCCAGCTGAACCGGATTTCTTCCAATATTGGTATTTTCTTCAATTTGTGATTCACAGACATAGCGTTCCTCAATCAGTTCATTCACAATGTTTGTCACGGTCATCTTAGATAAATGAATTTTAGAGGCAATAGCCGCCCTGGAATAGTCTCTTCCGGAAGCAATCAGCTGCAGTATAATGCCGCGGTTTGTATTTTTGACATCTGTGTGGTTAACTCCTTTACGCAAGATATTACCCTCCTTTAGTATAAGGTATTTATCAAAAAATAGTAAAATATATTTACAAAATAGATACCAACAAATCTTTGTACCAGTAAACAGGTATATAAATAAAAACTATTTATTAATTTAATTATAGCAAACAGCGCTATTGCCAGTCAACCTATATTTTGTAAAAATTACAGAGTATGTAAGAAAATGGTTACTGTTCACACCTAAACACACCGCTTGGCTGATGGACTTGTAGCCATACCGTAAAACAGCCAATGAGCCTGCCCTTCGTTAGCGCCGGCTTTAAATGGTCAGGCAGCAGAAAAAAATTAAAACAGGGCTTTGGCAGGAAAGGAAAGAGATATGAATAGAAAAGTTTATCAGGAAGTGAAAGAAGAGGCATTAAAATATTTTAAAGAAGCCAATATTGTTCTGACCCCGGATGAGGAGGAGCAGATTGAAGTGGCAGATTTCGGATTAAATGATATCTATAGAATTGGTTTGGAAAGCGTTGTGTATGTAAATACGGACCGCTGCTGTGCTAAGGAGATGGTGTTGTTACCTCATCAAACCTGTCCCGAGCATCTTCATCCATCTGTAGGAGAGAATTATGAAGGCAAAGAAGAAACCTTCCGATGCAGGAAAGGAGAGGTCTACCTATATGTGGAAGGGGATGCCACGGAGGATATAAAAGCAAAAATATTACCGGATCAGCCAGGATTTACCGTGTTTCATGAAATCTGCTTAAAAGAGGGGGAACAATATACCCTGTATCCCAATACCAGGCACTGGTTCCAGGCAGGGGAAAAAGGAGCAGTCATCAGTGAATTTAGTACGCATTGCTATGATGAGTATGATATTTTTACGGATGGCAGGATTAAAAGGATGCCGGAGATTGAGGAATAAAAGGACCTTATAAAGTGTTGTTCGGCATTTGACAAATAGACTCACAGGTGATATTATATTTATACAAAAAGGAATAACCGCCCCATGTTAGGTAGTTATCCTCATGATAAGGACTTGTCCTTAATGGACGATGCCTACCTTGTTGGTGAGAACAGGGTAGGCTTTTTTATTTCTTCTTGTCGATATAGGCAAGGAGAGAAATTAGAAAACTTCCAAATATAAACAATAATGTTAATACCTGATATGTATTCATAACATCACCCCCCTTCTTCTGAAGTTGGAGGGTAACCACCCTGTAACGATTATTCCAGATATTTAGTATACCATATTCTATTTATGATGTCTAATTATTTATACAGTCTTATAATTTGCAATTATATATATATAAGGTGTATATATAATATTTATACCTACAATAAACCACATAAATCTTAATTCCGTTTTTCAAAAACAATCCCAGGAAACAAATAAAACCAACAAAAAACAAAAAGAAAACTTGCAAAACCACATCACTTTGTAGTATAATACTTATATAATTTTTAGAAACTTATAGTAGAGGTATTTTACAGACAATTACCCGGTACAACGGTTAAAAGGTGAAAGCATGAAGAGGTCAAAAAGAATTGAAACATTAGACAAACGCCCGGTCAATATGGATGGATTTATCAATGAATGGCCGGAGATGGGTTTTGTTGCTATGAAAAGCCCATATGACCCGAAACCTTCTATTAAAGTAGAAGATGGTGTCATTACGGAACTGGATGGAAAGAAAAAAGCGGAGTTTGATTTCCTGGACCAGTTTATTGCAGAATATGCGATTAATGTGGAAAGAGCAGAGCGTTCTATGGCAGTGCCGTCTTTAGATATTGCCCGCATGATCGTGGATATTCATGTATCCAGAAAAGAAATATTGGAACTTGTTTCCGGGATTACACCGGCTAAAATGGTGGAAGTTATCAATTATCTGAATGTGGTAGAAATGATGATGGGTATGCAGAAAATGCGTGCCAGAAGGACTCCGGGAAATCAGGCGCATATTACAAACCTGAAGGATGATCCGGTACAGATAGCAGCAGATGCGGCGGAAGGTGCACTCCGGGGATTTGCTGAAGAAGAGACTACGGTTGGAATAGCGCGGTATGCTCCGTTTAACGCAATCGCACTTCTGATCGGTTCCCAGGCAGGAAGAAAAGGTGTATTAACCCAGTGTGCGGTTGAAGAAGCCACAGAGTTAGAACTTGGTATCCGCGGACTTACTACATATGCAGAGACCTTGTCCGTATATGGTACGGAAAAAGTCTTTGTAGACGGAGATGATACTCCTTATTCCAAAGCATTTTTGAATTCTGCTTATGCATCCAGGGGACTGAAAGTCCGTTTTACTTCGGGGGCAGGTTCCGAAGTATTAATGGGAAGCACCGAGAAAAAGTCGATGCTTTATCTGGAGTGCAGATGTCTCTATGTCACAAAAGGTGCAGGATCACAGGGAATTCAGAATGGATCCGTTAGCTGTATCGGTATAGCAGCCAGCGTGCCGGCAGGAATCCGCGAGGTTATGGGTGAGAATCTGGTAGCCGCACTTTTAGGACTGGAATGTGCTTCTTCCAATGATCAGAGTTTTTCCAACTCAGATATGCGAAGAACAGCAAGAACCATGCTTCAGTTTATGCCGGGTACGGATTTCATTTTCTCCGGTTATGCGGCAGAACCGAATTATGATAATTTATTTGCAGGTTCTAACTTTGATGCAGAAGACTTTGATGATTACAATGTTATTCAGCGTGATATGCAGGTGGACGGAGGTCTTCGTCCTGTTACGGAAGAAGAAGTTATCCGTGTCAGAATGAAAGCAGGAAAAGCTGTTCAGGCAGTATTTAAATATCTGGGACTCACTGAGGTCACAGATGAGCAGGTAGAAGCAGTGGCATATGCACATGGAAGCAAGGATACTTTATCCCGTGATGTGGCAGCCGATCTTATGTCTGTAGAAGATATGATGAAACGGGGAATTACAGGTGTTGATATTGTAAAAGCCCTTGCAGACAGCGGATTTGAAGATCTGGCACAGAGTATACTCAATATGTTAAAACAGCGGGTAATTGGAGATTATATGCAGACATCGGCGATTCTGGACGAGAACTTTAATGTACTGTCCGGTGTAAATACACCGAATGATTATATGGGACCTGGTACCGGATACCGTGTGGATGGAAAACGCTGGGAAGAAATTAAAGCGATTCCACATATTATCGATCCGGATAAGTTTTAGGAGGTGGCAGAATGGAATTAAATGAAGAGTTAATACAAAGCATTGCAAAGGCGGTTATCGCTCAGCTTGGCAATCATCCGTCTGCCGCATCTGCAGCAAAAAACCACACAGTTGTAAAAACTGATTATTCAGGCTTTCCCCTGGCGAAAAAAGGAACAAATCCCAAGGAAGTAGTAATCGGTGTGGGACCTGCTTTTCAGAGAGAAATCGGTGCAACAATTGTTGGTTTGGATCTGAATGAGGTATTGAAGAACCTGAAAGCCGGAATTGAAGAAGAAGGAATGGTTCCAAGGGTAGTAAAAGTACTGAAAACATCAGATGTTTGTTTTATGGGACTGGAGGCAGCCAAGATCAGCGGTTCCGGCATCGGAATCGGACTGCAGTCGAAAGGAACGGCTGTAATTCACCAGAAGGATCTGTATCCTTTGTCAAATCTGGAATTATTTCCACAGGCACCGCTTATGACACTGGAAACTTACCGGAAAATAGGCAGAAATGCAGCACGGTATGTAAAAGGAGAAAAAGTGACTCCCATTGAGAGCATTAATGATCCAATGGTTCGTGCGAAGTTCCAGGTGAAAGCAGCGCTTATGCATATTCGCGAGACAGAACAGGTGGACAAGGAAATACCAATTATTGAATGGGAGGAAGCATAGGATGAGATACCCATTAGGACAACATGAAGCGGAGAGTATTACTTCAAAAACCGGAAAAAAGCTGTCAGATATTACTTTGGATCAAGTGAGAAAAGGGAATATCACAGCAGATGACATTAAAATCTCTAAGGAAATGTTAAAAAAGCAGGGACAGGTTTCCAAGGAAGCCGGCAATGACCCTATGGCGTTAAATTTTGAACGTGCCGGAGAACTGGTTGATGTTCCGGATGAAGTAATTCTGGAAATGTATAATAAATTACGCCCGAACCGTTCCACGAAGCGGGAACTGGTAGAGATGGCGAAAGAACTATTGGAGAAATATGGAGCGGTACACTGTGCAAAACTGGTTATGGAAGCTGCAGAGGTGTACGAGAAACGAGGGATTCTTCTGTGAAAATAGTTGCAGGTGTTGATATTGGCAATTCCACAACTGAAGTATGTATCGGCTCTTTTTCGGAAGAGGGCAAACTGCGCTTTTTATCCAGTGCTTCCCGCATGACTACGGGAACCAAAGGCACCGTGGCAAATGTTCACGGGATAAAAGCAGCTCTTTTAGAGGCAATGGGCCGTATTGACCGGAAGGTAAATGAGATAGAACTGATCCGGATCAATGAGGCTGCACCTGTCATCGGGGATACGGCGATGGAAACCATAACGGAAACCATTATAACAGAATCCTCTATGATCGGGCACAATCCATCCACACCTGCCGGAGCGGGGCAGGCAGTCGGATATTTACTGCCTCTGGAACAGATTGCATCGGCAAAAAGCAATGTCTCATATATACTGACAGCATCCAGCCGTTTCGGCTATGATGAAGTTGCAGGAATTATTAATAAATACAGCGGGCGCATTGGAATCAAAGGGTTGATACTCCAGGCGGACGAGGCGGTTCTTGTTGAAAACAGAATTTCTATTGAAATTCCTATTATTGATGAAGTGCGTCAGATAGAGCGTGTACCGGAAGGAAAGCTTGCGGCGATAGAAGTTGCGCTGCCCGGTCAGGGAATCAGTATGCTGTCTAATCCCTATGGAATCGCAACACTGCTTGAACTTGGACCCGAAGAAACCAGAATGGTGACGCCCATTGCAAAAAGCCTGATTGGAAAGCGGAGTGCCGTAGTGATCAAAACACCTCACGGCAACGTAAAAGAAAATATTCTGCCTGCAGGTGATATTTATATAGAAGGAACAAATTCTCTGACAGTAAATATTGATGCGGGTGCAGATGCAATTATGGATACCCTTTCAGGAGCCGGAGAAATCCGTGATATCAGCGGACAACAGGAAACTAATGTGGGAAATATGCTTTCCGGCATTAAAAAAGGCATGGAAAAAGTGACAGATGAGACCGGTCAGGATATTCGCATCACAGATATACTTGCTGTTGACACCCTGGCTCCAGTACAGATTTCCGGCTCTCTCGCAGGAGAGATGTGCATGGAAAAAGCAGTGGGAATTGCGGCTATGGTTAAAACAAGGCAGCTGCCCATGGAAAAGATTGCAGATGAGTTAAAAAAGGAACTGGGGATTTATACAAAGGTGGCGGGAGTGGAGGCTGTGATGGCTACGCTTGGTGCCTGTACTACCCCGGGAACACAGCTCCCTCTGGCAATTCTCGATCTTGGCGGCGGTTCTACAGATGCAGCTATGATAGATGAAAAGGGGATGGTCAGAACGACCCATCAGGCTGGAGCGGGAGAACTGGTATCTATGCTGATTCAGACCGAGCTTGGACTGTCCGCAAGAACAACAGCTGAACAGATTAAAAGATATCCTCTTGCAAGAGTGGAAAGTCTGTTTCATATGAGGCTGGAAAATGGTGCAATGCAGTTTTTTGATGAATCCATTGATCCGAGGTATTTTGGAAATGTGGTACTGCTCCATCCGGAAGAACTCATAAAGATAGAAGAAGATATACCAATGGAAAAAATTGCGTCTGTAAGGCGGGAGGCCAAGAAAAAGGTTTTTGTCCGCAATGCAGTCAGAGCGCTGACCCAGGTGGCACCTGATCATAATCTTAGAAATATTCCAAATGTGGTATTGGTAGGCGGATCTGCAGAAGACTTTGAGATTCCCCAGATGCTTATGGAGGAACTTTCCAATTATAAGATTGTCTGCGGACGGGGAAATATCAGACGTTGTGAGGGACCCAGAAATGCGGTTGCAACAGGGCTGGTGCTTTCCTATCTTGGAGGAAGCAAATGATTGCAAAAAAGCCTTCCATTCTAATTTGTGGAAATCAGCCGGACAGAGATCTGCTTCGGGAAATCTGTGCAGGTATTGAAGAAGAAGGCGTTTTATACGAAGTATTGGAACTGGAATCTGCGGATTTGGATGAACTGGCATACGAAGCGGCATCAGAGTCTATTTTAGGAGCAGGTATCGGGATCATCGGTTCACGTGCAGCCATGCAGATGCGGGGTCTGCATAAAGGGCAGAACGTATTTGAAGTCAACCGCCCGAGCTTTGCCCAGTGCAGGTCGCTGGGAGCAAATAGCGCCAGAGCAATTAAAAGAGTAGCTTTTAAAAAGGTATATGATGTATAATAAGACTGCAGCTTTAAAATCAGCTTGAAAATTTGATTGAAATATCTGGAGGGATCACGTATGCTGGCAATTGAGAGAAAGAATGAGATATTATCAATTTTACAAAAAGAACAAAGAGTATTAGTGGCGGAACTCAGTCAAAAATACAATGTTACAGAAGAAACAATCAGAAGAGATCTGGAAAAATTAGAAAAAGAAGGATTTGTGAAGAAAACATATGGCGGAGCTGTGCTTAATAAGCATATCACTATGGACATGCCCCTGAAAATAAGGGAAAAGACCAACCGCAAAGAAAAGCAGGTTATTGCGAAAAAAGTAGCCGGGCTTATTGAAGAAGGGGACTGTATCATGCTGGACAGCTCTTCCACCTCCCTGATGATAGCGCAGGAGCTTAAACGGATGAAAAAGCTCACGGTTATCACCAACTCTGTGGAAGTGCTCATTGAATTGTCCGGAAATGACGGAATCCAGGTAATATCCACCGGTGGAAATCTTAGAGACTCATCCCTTTCCCTGGTTGGTAAGGCAACGCAGGAGGTATTGTCCCATTATTATGTGGATAAAGCCGTTATTTCCTGTAAAGGTGTGGATATTGAAAAAGGAGTCACAGACTCTCATGAAATGGAAGCGGAAGTAAAAATCGCCATGCGCAAAAGTGCAAAGTCAACGATTTTGGCGGCTGACAGCAGTAAGATGGGGGAAGTCTTCTTTGTAAAAGTATTAAATCTGGAAAGCGGAGATATACTTGTTACTGACAAAATTCCGGAAGAATGGCGCAAGCCTCTGGCAGAGCGCGGTGTAAAAGTTTTATCAAATGAGGATGAATAAACTAGAAATTATATAATATGGTTTCTATGATTATAAAAAACAAATTCTAAAATTTAAATGAGAGGTGCTAGACATGGGAGAAGTAATTTATAATCTGGCGTTTGACTTTGGAGCGTCCAGCGGAAGAATGATTTTAAGCAAATATCAGGATGGGAAAATAGAATTAGAGGAATTACACCGTTTCGCTAATGATCCGGTTCGTGTAGGAAAGAATTTTTATTGGGATACCTTCCGTTTATATCATGAATTGAAAACAGGATTGAAGAAAGCAGCAGCTAAGAAAATTCCGATCCAGAGCCTTGCAATTGATACCTGGGGTGTTGATTACGGTTTAATCGATAAAGATGGAAATCTCATCGGCAATCCAGTAAACTACCGTGATGACAGAACGATTGGCGTGATCGAAGAAGTGGGCAAAATTGTTCCCCTAAAGGATATTTATGCCACAACCGGAATCCAGTTCATGAATTTTAATACGCTGTTCCAGATCTATGCAGATAAACAAATGCGCCCGGACATTTATGATAAAGCAGTTCGCCTCTTATTTATGCCGGAACTTTTTGGATATTTCCTCACAGGCAAAATGTACAATGAGTATACAATGGCAAGTACCGGACAGCTTCTGGATGCCAAAACCAGAGACTGGGATTATGAGTTGATTGAAAAAGTGGGTCTTAAAAAAGAGCTGTTTGGAGAATTGACAAAACCGGGAACAGTTATCGGAGATTTATGTCCGGAAGTAATCGAAGAGACAGGTCTATCAGGGGTAAAAGTAATTGCAGTTGGAAGTCATGATACGGCATCTGCAGTAGCAGGAACTCCATTTGAAGAGAAAAATGCGGCATTCTTAAGCTGCGGAACATGGTCACTCTTTGGCATGGAAATTGATGAACCTATTTTAACGGAAGAATCTTTTGAATATAATTATACAAATGAAGGCGGAGTTGAAGGCAAAATCCGTTACCTGAAGAACATCAACGGTTTATGGATTATGCAGAATCTGCGTAAAAACTGGTGTGAATTCGAGGGAGACGTTTCTTTCCCGGATATCATCAAGGCTTCCAGAGAAGCTAAGAGACAGGATTTCATGATTGATCCTAATGACCCAAGATTTACGGCTCCATATAACATGATGAAAGAAGTTATCGCATATTGTAAAGAACACGGACAGGGAACACCGGAAGGGCTCGGAGAAATTGCTATGGCAATTTACAATGGACTTACTAATGAATATGGTGCAACGATCAGAGGACTGGAAGTATTGACAGGAGAGACGATTCCATGTATTAATATGGTAGGCGGCGGTATCCAGGATCAGCTTTTATGTGAACTGACAGCGAAAGCAACCGGTAAGAAAGTAGTGGCAGGTCCGATCGAAGGTTCCGTTCTCGGAAATGTGGTAATGCAGCTGAAAGCTATGGGAGCTATTGATTCCTTAGAAGAAGGACGTAAGATTGTGAAGGCATCCTTTGCACAGCAGGTACATATTCCGGCATAAGATAACAGTTAAGCTTACTGATCCGGTGGTTGATAATCTGATTCCTTTTCAGGTGTTAAGGACTGCCGGAGACATGTTGATATAACTTTAAATTGCCAGATTCATAAGAATCGGGCATAATAGATGCGAGGTTTGAAAGTATGGGCATTTCGACAAAAAATGGCGATGGTGGTATGACCAACCTGATAAAAACAAAAAATGTGCCAAAATCAGATGAGCGTGTTCACTTGTTAGGAAGCATAGATGAGCTTACCAGCCATTTGGGACTGGTAAAGGCGAAAGTATGCATGTCTCAGGTGAAAGAAATGCTTGCGTCTGTTCAGGATACGCTTATTACCGTAATGGCAGGTATCGCAGACCCGCACAATATGAAATACAAACTAAAAGAAGCTGAAGTCACAAGACTGGAAACAGAGATGGCACGCATGGAAAGTGAGTTCACCATGCCTCAGGGCTGGGTGCTGCCTGGCGGGAATGCCGTGTCTGCGGAGGTGGACATAGCAAGAACGGTAACCAGGAGATGCGAACGCTATCTGTCCGGTGTTACCATTAAATACGGCTCGGACAAAGTAGCAAAACAATACCTGAACCGTTTGTCAGACTACTTGTTTATATTAGCCCGTTATACAGATGCGGTCATGACAGAGCCTGTCAGTCCGCAGATACAACTTATGGCTCCTTCTATAGCCGCTCAGGAACAGCCTGTGAGGTCTGCTCCAGCGGATGCAGGTGTAAAATCCATAAAAATGGAAGAACCAAAAGCTGATCCGGTTATGGAAAATACAGTTATGGTTAATAAGGAAAAACTGATGGATATGACGAGTGAAGCAATTATACAGGAAGTATTAAAAAGAATGAACAAGCCGGAGAAAATATCTCTGGATGCAGCAAAAAAGCTGATTGAGAAAGTAGAAGAGTACTCCAAATCCCAGGGAATGCAGGCTGTAATAGCAGTCTGCGGTCCGGATGGCAATCCCATTGCGGTACATGTAATGGATGGAGCTTTCCTGGTAAGCTTTGATGTGGCTATTAAAAAAGCCTATACGGCTGCAGCAGTTAAGATGTCCACATTGGAACTGGGGGAATTAATCAAGCCAGGAGCGACGTTCCAGGGTCTGGATCATATCGAAGGAGACAAAATGGTATTCTTCGGCGGAGGTGTTCCGCTAAAATCAGGTGGACGCATGATAGGTGCTCTTGGAGTAAGCGGCGGTACCGGAGATGAAGATGACAGGCTTGCCCAGTATGGACTGGGTGTTTTAGAGGAAGTACTTTCTTAGTACTAGAGCGTGTTTAAAAATTGCTTTCTGACAGATGTGCGTCACAGTTTGTGGTAGATTTGTCCCGGATGAAGGGCGCGTAGCGGGCTACGCAACCTGAATTCGGGGCAAATCTACCGCAAAGTGGGGCGTGCAGATGACAGGAATGAATTTTAAAACACGCTCAAGAGCCTACATCTGATTAAATGAATTTACACACAAGATTACGTTTTAGATGAAAAGGCAGCTATGGCATAGCGGGGAATCGCTTGTTGTAGCTGCTTTTAATTTAGTACTTCCCACCCCCCTGAATAAATGTTATAATTATCGCAATAATATTCACATAAGCATATTTTATGCGAGAAATGGAAATGGAGGAAATTTTATGCAGTTTACCACATTGCCACAGTATGAACTTCAGATAGAAGAAGATATTGCGGATATTAATTCAAAGGGTTATCTGTTAAGACATAAAAAGAGCGGCGCCAGAATTATGGTGATTGCCAATGATGATGAAAATAAGGTTTTTCATATTGCTTTTCGGACACCGCCCAAGGACAGCACAGGGGTAGCTCATATTTTGGAGCATAGTGTTTTGTGCGGAAGTGAAAAGTTCCCGTCGAAGGATCCTTTCGTTGAATTGGTGAAAGGGTCCCTTAATACGTTTTTAAATGCTATGACATATCCGGACAAGACGATGTATCCGGTTGCAAGCTGTAATGACCAGGATTTCCGCAATCTGATGCATGTATACATGGATGCGGTTTTCCACACAAACATTTATAATAAGGAAGAGATTTTCCGCCAGGAAGGCTGGAACTATCATTTAGAGACTCCGGAAGATGAACTGACTTATAATGGAGTGGTTTACAATGAGATGAAGGGGGCTTTTTCCTCACCGGATGATGTTCTGGATCGGGAAATTCTGAATTCCCTGTTTCCGGATACACCATATGGAAATGAATCCGGGGGTGATCCTGCATTTATACCGGATCTTACGTACAATGATTTTCTGGAATTCCATAGTAAGTATTACCATCCTTCCAACAGTTACATTTATCTGTATGGGAATGCAGATATGGAAGAAAGGCTGAAATGGCTGGATGAGGAATATTTAAGCCAATATGATGCCATCCAGGTGGATTCTGCAATTCCCATGCAGAAACCATTTGATAAACCTATCGAGATAAAGAAAAAGTATTCGATTTCCAATACTGATGATGAGAAGGACAACACCTTCCTCTCTTATAATGCAGCTATTAAAACCAGCCTGGATGTTCGGCTGGCAAATGCATTTTCTGTGATTGAGTACGCGTTGCTTACTGCTCCCGGAGCTCCTTTGAAGCAGGCGCTGCTGGATGCAAAAGTTGGGAAAGATATTCAGGGTTCCTATGACAGCGGGGTTTATCAGCCGGTATTTTCAGTAGTGGCTAAGAACTCTAATATAGATTCCAAAGACAGATTTTTGGAGATCATTCAAGATGTTCTGACCCGGATCGTTAAAGAGGGCATAGATAAGAAAGCGCTTCTTGCCGGAATAAACAATATGGAATTTAAATTCCGGGAAGCAGATTATGGTTCGTATCCTAAGGGGCTGATGTATGGTATTGATGCCATGGACAGCTGGCTGTATGATGATGCCGCACCATTTGATTATTTAAAGCAGCTTGGCATTTTTCAATTCTTAAAAGAGCAGGTGGAAACCGGATATTTTGAACAATTGATACAGGAATATCTCTTGGATAATACCCATGCGTCTGTTGTAATTGTAGAACCGCAAAAAGGTTTAACAGCCATAATTGATGAGGAGATAAAGAAAAAGCTAAAAGAATATAAGGAAAGCCTGACTGCGGAAGAAATCCAGACCTTGGTGGACAAAACAGAGAAGCTCCGCCTGTTTCAGGAAACACCATCTGCAAAAGAAGAACTGGAAGCGATTCCTGTGCTGGAAGCGTCTGATATTAAGAAAGAAGCAGGAAAGTTCTATAATGAAGAACATTTGCTGGGAGATACTACTGTTTTACACCATAATATGTATACCAACGGCATAGGATACCTGAAGATTTTGTTCGATACCAAATACGTGCCACTTGAGTATATTCCTTATCTTGGTATTTTAAAAGCAGTACTCGGTATGGTAGATACACAGCATTACAGCTACGGTGAATTATTTAATGAAATTAATATTCATTCCGGCGGAATTTACCCTGGCATCGAAATATTTGTTGGTGATAAGCAGGGTGACTGCAGGGCAATGCTTGAAATAAAGGCTAAGATTCTATATGAGAAGCTGGATTTTGCCTTTGATATGATAGAAGAAATAATTTTTACATCGAAAATAGAGGATGAAAAGAGACTGTATGAAATCATTGCGGAATTAAAGTCCAGGGTTTCTGTACGATTAAATTCGGCAGGACATTCTACGGCTGCAATCCGTTCCATGTCTTATTTCTCCCAGACAAATGCATTTAATGATGCGGTTAGCGGAATCCGTTTCTATAAACTGGTAGAGTCACTGGAAGTACACTTTGATGAAAAGAAAGAAGACCTGATCCGTATTTTAAAAGAGCTGATGAAACTGGTTTTCCGAAAAGATACGCTTCTGGGAAGCTATACAGCTGATGAAGCCGGATTTGCACCATTGATGGACAGATTATCTGCTTTTAAAGAAAAACTGTTTGAAGAAGCAGGAGTTACGCCTCATGGGAAATTAGAGACAGATCAGAAAAACGAAGGATTCCAGACTTCTTCCAAGATACAGTATGTGGCAAGAGCAGGCAATTTCGTACAGGCAGGACTGAAGTATACCGGCGTATTGAAGATCTTAAAAGTCATTTTAAGTTATGAATACCTGTGGGTAAATATCCGTGTAAAAGGCGGTGCCTATGGATGTATGAGCGGTTTTGGAAAGACAGGAGATTCCTACTTTGTATCTTACCGGGATCCAAATCTGAGGAAAACAAATGAAGTTTATGAAGGTGTTGTGGATTATGTAAAGAATTTCACGGTAGAAGACAGGGATATGACAAAATATATCATCGGCACGATCAGTGAAATGGATACACCATTGAATCCTTCTGCAAAAGGCAGCCGTTCCCTTGGGGCTTATATCAGTAAAGTGTCTGAGGAAGATCTGCAAAAAGAACGGGATGAGGTGTTAAATGCTACCCAGGAAGATGTCCGTGCCCTGTGGAAGATCATGGAGGCGATTGTGGCGGCAGACAATATCTGTGTAATTGGAAATGAAGAAAAGCTGGCAGCGGAAAAAGACATGTTTAAAGTACTGGTGCCTTTTATCGGCTAATTAACAAAGGATAAAGTTGTATGCTGCCATTGGCAGCAGATAGGAGTAAGAATGACAACAGCAAGTTATAAATCTGGTTTTGTTACTTTAATTGGCAGGCCAAATGTAGGAAAATCAACACTAATGAATTACCTGATCGGCCAAAAGATTGCAATTACATCGAACAAGCCGCAGACTACCAGGAACCGGATTCAGACGGTCTATACCTGTGAAAAAGGACAGATTGTTTTCGTAGATACACCTGGTATTCACAAAGCGAAAAATAAGCTGGGTGAATATATGGTGAATGTAGCCCAGAGGACTTTAAATGAGGTGGATGTAATACTATGGCTGGTAGAGCCAAGTACCTTTATTGGTGCCGGAGAACGCCATATTGCGGAGCAGCTTTTAAAGACAAAGACTCCGGTTATTCTGGTAATTAACAAAATAGATACAGTAAAGAGAGAAGAGATATTAAAATTTATAGATGAGTACCGGAAAATATATGATTTTGCGGAAATTATTCCTGCGTCTGCCCTGAAGGGGCAGAACACCCAGGATATTATTGATACGGTATTTAAATATCTTCCTTACGGACCACAGTTTTATGATGAAGAGACCGTAACCGATCAGCCAGAGAGACAGATTGTTGCGGAACTAATCCGGGAAAAGGCACTTCGCAGTCTGGATGAAGAGATTCCTCATGGAATTGCAGTTTCCATAGACAGAATGAGAGAGCGGACAGGCGGAAAACTGACAGATATTGAAGCAACGATTATCTGTGAAAGAGATTCCCACAAGGGGATTATAATCGGAAAAGGCGGTACGATGCTTCGTAAAATAGGTTCCCAGGCGAGAAAAGAAATTGAAGAAATGTTAGAAATGAAAGTCAATCTGCAGCTTTGGGTAAAAGTAAAGAAAGATTGGCGTGACAGTGATTTCTTAATGAAGAACTTTGGTTATGATAAAAAGGATGTCTAGAGTGCCTCTGAAAAATCATTGCACCTGTCTGACTGCCAGGTACAATCATAATTCAGACACGCTCTGACCAGAAGGTGTAAAATGGGACAGACAGTGACGTTAACGGGGATGGTGCTTTTAGCCGCCCCAATTGGTGATTATGATAAAAGGCTGGTGCTGCTTACAAAAGAAAGAGGCAAAATTACAGCATTTGCAAAAGGGTCAAGAAGACAGAACAGTCCGCTTCTGGCGGCGGCAAATCCGTTTTCCTTCGGCGCATTTACCTGTTTTGAGGGAAGAACTTCCTATAACCTGATGCAGGCAGAGATCAGCAATTATTTTTCAGGGCTGTCCCAGGATTATGAGGCGGCCTATTATGGCTTTTATTTTATGGAAATTGCAGACTATTACGCAAGGGAAAATAATGATGAGGCGGAAATGCTGAGGCTGCTGTATGCAACACTGCGGGCGCTTATGAATGCGCATATACCCAATGAGCTGATCCGGTATATATTCGAGTGGAAGTCAATGGTTATAAGTGGAGAATATCCCCAGATGTTTTGCTGTACAGGCTGCGGCGTACAGGAGGATCTGCGTGCATTTGTCCCTGCAGGAGACGGGCTGGTCTGTAAAAACTGCCTGTCAGGATCAAAAGGAGCAGTTCTTTTATTAGAGTCAACCATCTACACGTATCAGTATATCGCATCATCTACCATTGAAAAGCTGTATTCTTTTACGGTTTCTGAAGATGTGCTGCGTGAAATGAAACGTCTTCAGAGCCGTCTTTGCAAAATTTATATGGATAAACAGTTTAAATCCCTCGATATTTTAGAGTCGATTGTTACATAAGTTTTAAATCGACCCGCCAGAGTGTTCTTCTCCCAATAATTAGTTGAAAATATCATACTTTAAAGGTATAATAATTAGGATTATACAAGGAGGATGCAGTTTATTATGAAAAAAAGGAGAATTCTGGCGGTGATGGTTGGAGTTATGTGTCTGCTAAGCGGGTGCAGTAAATTCTCGTCACCAGATGAGTCAGCAGTTTCGATTAGCAAAGATGGAGGAATAACAGGGACAGCAGTGGAGAGCCTGGATAAAGAGTATTATGATGAGACAGAGCTTAAAACAATGATTGAGAGCGAAATTGATGCATATAAAGCCAGTACAGGCAAGGATAATATAGATCTGGATAAATTCAGCGTCAGCGAAGATACGGCAAAGTTGATTATAGATTATGCTTCATCACAGGATTATGCGAATTTTAACCATGTTGAATTTTTTGTGGGGAAAATATCTGAGGCACAAAAATCAGGTGTTACCTTTGACGGAGGCTTCCAGTCCGTGGAAGATGGTAAGGTGGCGAAGAGCGGTTTGACCAGCAGCGATGTACTTAAGAAAGACTATCAGGTAGTTGTAATGGAAGAACCGGTGCTGGTTCAGGTGCCGGGAAACATCCTTTTTACCAGTGACAATGTGGAAGTAAAAGGGAAAAGTGAAGCAAAAGTAAAATCTTCCGGTGCAGAGCCGGCTACAGAAAAGCAGTCGGAAACGGCAAAGCAGGAAGAAACGGATTCTGAAACCGGTATGGTTTTATTGTCCCCCGAGAGCGGTAATTCCGGGACCTCTTCGAAAGAGGTTGAAATTGGTAAGAAATTAGCTTATATTATTTATGAGCTGGGTTGATCTTTAAATACCCCCGGTAAGTTTTAGAGCGTGTCTGAAAAGGTATTACCGTTATCTGCACGCAGAGAAAATGTCAGAAAATAGAATGAAAATAGAATGGAATGTGAGGAATTAACAATGGAAAAAACGATGGATAAAATTGTAGCATTGGCAAAGGCAAGAGGATTCGTATATCCAGGTTCAGAAATCTATGGAGGACTTGCTAATACCTGGGATTACGGAAACCTTGGCGTTGAGCTGAAGAACAATGTAAAACAGGCATGGTGGAAAAAATTCGTAACAGAAAATCCTTATAATGTAGGTGTTGACTGTGCTATTTTAATGAACCCGCAGACCTGGGTTGCAAGCGGACATCTGGGTGGATTCAGCGATCCGCTGATGGACTGTAAAGAATGCCACGAGAGATTCCGTGCGGACAAAATTATTGAAGATTACTGCGCAGAAAAAGAAATCGCAGTGGAAGGTTCCGTAGATGCCTGGAGCCAGGAAGAGATGAAGAACTTTATCGAAGAACATCAGATTCCATGTCCGACCTGCGGCAAGCATAATTTCACAGATATCCGTCAGTTTAACCTGATGTTCAAGACATTCCAGGGTGTTACGGAAGATGCTAAGAATACCGTATATTTAAGACCGGAGACAGCTCAGGGTATTTTCGTAAATTTCAAAAATGTTCAGAGAACATCCAGAAAGAAAATTCCATTTGGTATCGGACAGATCGGTAAATCTTTCCGTAACGAAATTACTCCGGGAAACTTTACATTCCGTACAAGAGAATTCGAGCAGATGGAACTGGAATTCTTCTGTGAACCGGGTACAGACCTGGAGTGGTTCGCATACTGGAAAAAGTACTGCCTGGACTGGTTAACAGCTCTTGGCATGAAAGATGACGAGATGCGTGCAAGAGACCATGCGGCAGAAGAACTCTGCTTCTATAGTAAAGCAACTACCGATATTGAGTTCCTGTTCCCATTCGGCTGGGGTGAATTATGGGGTGTTGCAGACAGAACAGATTATGACCTGACACAGCATCAGGATACATCCGGACAGGATATGAGCTATTTTGATGATGAGAAAAAAGAAAAATATATTCCTTATGTTATTGAACCGTCACTGGGTGCAGACCGCGTGGTACTTGCATTCCTCTGCAGTGCATATGATGAAGAGGAACTGGAAGGCGGGGATAAGAGAACCGTACTTCGTTTCCATCCGGCACTGGCACCGATTAAGGTAGGCGTGCTGCCATTATCCAAGAAATTAAATGAAGGCGCAGAAAAAGTATTTACCATGCTGGCTAAGAAGTATAACTGCGAATTTGACGATCGTGGAAACATCGGGAAACGTTACAGACGTCAGGATGAAATCGGAACTCCATTCTGTGTAACATATGATTTTGAATCCGAGACAGACGGAGCAGTAACTGTCCGTGACCGTGATTCTATGCAGCAGGAAAGAATTAAAATTGAAGAATTAGAAGCATATCTGGCAGACAAATTTGAATTTTAAGTAGCTGTCGGTACATCATATCGGATGAGATACGCTCACAGCGGGAATGTAAAAATTCCTCCTGTGGGCGTTTTTGCGGTATTTTTTAAGAGCACAACTTTGTACAAATATTCGCATACCTGGCAATTCCTCCCTTAAGCCGGAGAGATTATAATAAGTATAAAGTAAAAGCTTTGGAGGAGGTTGTTTATGAGGTATGGATATTTTGATAATGAGAATAGAGAATATGTAATTGAACGGGTGGATCTTTCTGCTTCCTGGACGAATTATATAGGGGTTGAGGATATGTGTGGAGTTGTGAACCATACGGCAGGAGGATATTTATTTTATAAATCGCCGGAATACCACCGGATTACCAGGTTCCGGGCGAATGCCGTTCCCATGGACCGCCCTGGACATTATGTTTACCTGAGAGACCATGAGTCAGAAGACTACTGGAGCATATCCTGGCAGCCCGTAGGAAAGTCTCTGGACGAGGCGAAATACACCTGCAGGCATGGATTGTCCTATTCGGTTTATGAATGTGATTATGAGGGAATCAAAGCTTCTCAGACTCTGGTAATTCCCATTGGAGATGCAGTGGAATTATGGGATGTGAAAGTGCAGAACCAGAGTGACCGGGTGAGAGAATTAAGCTTGTTTTCTTACTGTGAATTCTCGTTCCATCATATCAATATGGACAATCAGAATTTCCAGATGAGTATGTATGCAGCTGGGTCTTCCTGTGAAGACGGAATTATAGAGCATGACCTGTTTTATGAAGAGTTCGGATATCAGTATTTTACATCCAGTGTCAGTCAGGACAGTTTTGAAACCTTAAGAGATCAGTTTATAGGGAAATACCGGACCGAAGATAATCCCATTGGGGTAGAACAGGGGTATCTGGAGGGCGGATTTGAAAATGGCAATAATCACTGCGGTGCATTCCAGAAAAAGATTGTGCTGCAGCCGGGAGAGGAAGTAAGAGTCGTATATATGCTGGGAGAAGGCGGACGAAAGGTTGGTGCTGCTATCCGGGAAAAATACAGCAGGCCGGATGCAATGGAGAAGGTATATGCCGATCTGCGGACTTTCTGGAAAAAGAAATTGGATAAACTCCAGATTCAGACTCCAAATGAAGGCATGAATACATTAATCAACACCTGGACCCTGTATCAGGCTGAAATAAACGTTATGTTTTCCAGGTTTGCATCGTTTATCGAAGTGGGAGGAAGAACCGGACTTGGCTACCGGGATACGGCGCAGGATGCAATGACAATCCCCCATTCCAATCCGCAAAAGTGCCGCCAGAGGCTGGTGGAATTGCTGAAAGGCTTGGTTTCAAAAGGATACGGACTTCATTTATTCCAACCGGAATGGTTTGATCCGGATACGGAAGTGAAACCCTTTAAATCACCTACCGTTGTGCCAACGCCCAATGCTAAAGACATGATTCACGGACTGGAAGATACCTGTTCAGATGATGCGCTCTGGCTGGTCAGCGCGATTGTAGAGTATGTAAAAGAAACCGGTGAATTTTCTTTCCTGGATCAGGTACTGTCTTATGCCGATGGGGGTGAGGGAACGGTTTATGAGCACATGATGAAGATTCTGGATTTCTCGGCAGAGCAGGTGGGAGAAAGCGGAATCTGTAAAGGGCTTCGTGCAGACTGGAATGACTGTCTCAACCTGGGCGGCGGTGAAAGTGCCATGGTTTCCTTCTTACATTACTGGGCAATCCGGAATTTCCTGGAAGCTGCAAGGTATCTAAACCGCACCGCAGATGTGGAAAAGTATGAACAAATGGCAGAGAAGGTAAAGCAAGTCTGTGATACCAGACTTTGGGATGAAGAATGGTTTATCCGGGGCGTGACGAAAAATGGCAGAAAAATTGGTACCATGGAGGACAAAGAAGGAAAGATTCATCTGGAGTCCAATGCATGGGCAGTTTTATCCGGTGCAGCTTCCGATGAAAAAGGCAAAAAGGCAATGGACAGTGTAGACAAGTACCTGTACACACCATATGGCATTTTGTTAAATGGCCCTTCCTATACCCGGCCGGATGACGATATCGGATTTGTAACCCGTGTATATCCCGGATTAAAAGAAAACAGTTCGGTATTCAGCCATCCAAATCCATGGGCATGGGCAGCAGAATGTGTATTGGGCAGGGGAGACCGTGCAATGAAATTTTATGATGCACTTTGCCCGTATAACCAAAATGACCAGATAGAGATCCGGGAGTCGGAACCTTATTCTTACTGCCAGTTTATTGTGGGACGGGACCACAAGGCATTTGGAAGGGCAAGACATCCGTTTATGACCGGAACAGGAGGCTGGGCGTATTTTTCAGCAACCAGATATATGCTTGGCGTCAAACCGCAGTTTGACCATCTTCAGATAGATCCCTGCGTGCCGGCAGACTGGAAAGAGTTCAAGGTGAGCAGAGAATTCCGGGGTGCGATGTATGAGATTACAGTTTTAAATCCGGATGGCGTAATGAAAGGTGTTAGTAAATTGTATCTGGATGGTGTGGAAACGCAGCAGATACCGGTATGCGATGCCGGAAGCAGGCATGAAGTAACTGTTGTTATGGGAAGATAAAAGAAGGTAGGCGAAAAGATTATGGTACATTTTGGAACAGGCGGTTGGAGAGCCGTAATTGGTGACGAATTTACAAGAGAAAATATACAGAAACTCTCAATGGCAATGGTACTGAAAATGAAGGCGGAAGGGGTAGAAGAAGACGGAATGGTGATTGGCTACGACCGGAGATTTTTGTCGAAAGAAGCGGTCATGTGGGCATGTGAAGTTTTTGCGAAAGAAGGAATCCATACGTATTTTATCAATCGTTCTTCACCGACTCCTCTGATCATGTATTATGTTATGAAGCATGGGCTTCATTATGGCATGATGGTGACGGCAAGCCATAATCCTGCTATATATAATGGGATTAAGGTGTTCACCCATGGAGGCAGGGATGCGGATGAAGAGCAGACCAGAAATATAGAAGATTATATCGCAGAAGTGGAAGAAAGATGCAGCAAGGGTAATGCCATTGAAATTATGGAATATGAACAAGCAAAGGAGAAAGGGCTGGTAACAGAGTTCAATCCTTTAAACGAATACCTGGATAATATTATAGCTGCGACAGATATGGAAGCCATAAAAGAACGGGGGCTGCGGGTGGCATTGGATCCTATGTACGGCGTGAGCCAGACCTCCATTAAAACGCTGCTTTCTATTGCACGCTGTGAACTGGAAGTAATTCATGAACGTCATGATACCCTGTTTGGAGGTAAGCTGCCGGCGCCAAATGCCAATACCCTCCGTTCTCTTCAGAACTATGTACTGGACAGAGGATGTGATATTGGCATCGCAACAGATGGAGATGCCGACCGCATCGGTGTGATTGATGATACCGGAAGATTCCTTCATCCAAATGATATCCTGGTGCTGCTGTATTACTATCTGGTGAAATATAAGGGATGGCATGGGGCAGTAGTGAGAAATATTTCCACCACCCACAGATTGGACCGGGTAGCGGAGAGCTTCGGAGAAAAATGCTATGAAGTTCCGGTAGGATTCAAATATGTGTCTGCTAAGATGCAGGAGACCAATGCTGTGATTGGGGGAGAATCTTCCGGAGGATTGACGGTACGGGGGCATATCAATGGAAAAGACGGGATCTATGCAGCAGCACTTCTGATTGAGATGATCGCAGTAACCGGTAAAAAGATTTCCCAGATTGCCAGGGACATTGAACTTGAGTATGGATTTCTGCATATGGAAGAGCGGGCTTATAAATTCAGTCAGGAGAAGAAAGAAGAAATCCATAACATACTGATGATACAGAAACTGCTGCCCGAGATTGAAACAGAAGCAGAGAAGGTATCCTATCTGGACGGATGCAAGGTCTATTTCAAAAATGGAGGTTGGATCAGCGCAAGATTTTCGGGTACAGAGCCGCTTCTTCGGATTTTCTGTGAAATGCCAAAGCCAAAAGAAGCTTCTGAACTTTGCGGGCTTTTTGAAGAGTTTCTGGGGATCACCTGTGAACCCGTCTGAGTGGGTGGCATGTTTTGAAGGCAGACGGTATTTACACGGATGATTGAAATAGAACAGAGCAGATGCAGTACATCAATTCGTACTGTATCTGCTCTCTTTTGATAGGAGAAAAAGTGGATTTATCCATAAATTTTCATGCAAAACGCAAGGGTACTATGTTACAATAGACCCATGGAAGAGGGAGGTTCAGGACTATGGAAAATCAGTCTCAGAATACACAAAAGCCCAGATCTTTGAAATCAAGGATGCTTTTTTTCATTATGCTCTGCTGGGTAATACCGCTGTTGGTACTATTTGTATTTATGGTTTTTTCTTATCGGAATGAAATTTTAGAAAAATCGGAAATGATGTTGAATCTGGGCATAGAAAATGTGACATCTACACTTTCCCAGAGAATTGATGAGGCAATTACGGCATCGAAAAAACCATCTTATGAAGGTGTATGTGAAAAAGCCTGGAGAAAGTACCGGAAAGGTGAGACAAATAAGAATCAGTTTTACCAGGACATTAATAATGAGTTGAAAAGCAAGTTTTACATAGACAAGAAATTCAGTATGTTTACTTTCTATCTGGAAGGCGACGATGAGCCTTTATGTTATTCTGCAAATAATGAATTTTCTTACTTAAGTTATATGGAGCAGATCCATGGGGAAATGAAAGATCTCATTGAAGGCCATTCTTCGGATGCGGTACTCCGTGTAGTGGACGGGCGGATATATATTGTCCGGAATATGTATACGGTAACCAAGTATATTAAGTTTGGAACGTTAATTGTAGAATTGAACCAGGATCAGCTGTTTCGAAATATCCAGATGGACTTAAGCGTCAATGCGGCAATCTGCTTTAATGATGGTGAGGAATTTGTTCTGGTGGGAAATCAGGATGAGGATGCATCTTTGAAATACTTTCCGGCACTGTTTCAAAAGTATGATAAGAATAAAGATGACACAATCCAGATGGATTTAAGCAACAGCTACAAAGGTTATCTGAAAGAAAAAAAGTGCAGGGATTATAACGTAGGCGTTGCATTTCTGGTAAGTAAGGCATTATTTTATGAATCACTGTATAATCTATACAAGATTATTGCATGTATAATATTGATACTAATTCCGGTTCTAATGTACGGGGTGAAATTTTTAAATAAGCAGGTAAGTATTCCGGTCAGCCGTATGATCCGGGCTTCCGAAGCCATTGAAGAGGGACAGCTTGGAACTGTGGTGGAGGGTGAAAATATGCCAAATGCAGAATTTTCATATCTGATGGATTCTTTTAACCGGATGTCCAAACAGGTAAAGTATCTGTTTGATTATGCTTATGACGAAAAGCTGGCACGCAGAGATGCTAAAATTATGGCACTCCAGGCACAGATCAATCCGCATTTTTTGAATAACACCTTAGAAATGATGAACTGGCAGGCGCGAATGTCCGGAGATACCACCATCAGTAAAATGATCGAATCCCTGAGTACAGTACTGGATTACCGGATGGACAGGGCAGGAAGCCGCCTGATTAACCTTGCAGAAGAACTGCATTGTGCGGATGCTTACTTCTATATTATATCTATGAGGTTTGGAAAGCGTCTGAAAGTGGAATGGAAGGTTGATGATAGTCTGTTACAGGTAAAGGTACCAAGGCTTATTCTGCAGCCGCTTTTGGAGAATGCCGTAGTACATGGGATAGAGCAGGTAAAAAACGGTATTATAGAAATACAGATATTCCATGATGAAACAAAGATCTATGTAAAGGTATTCAATTCCGGAAAGCCTATGACCAGGGAAGATATGGAGAAAATTAACGCGATCCTGTCCGGAAGCCCCGGAAGTATCAAGGCTGAGCCGGGGCAGCATACTTCTCTTGGAATCCGCAATGTAAATGAGCGGATCAAGCTGATCTACGGGGCGCAGTACGGGCTTTCGATTACACCGGGTGAGGATGGCAAAACGGAATCCGTCATTACGCTGCCCTATGAGAAGGAATTGGACAAAGAGGAAGAAATTAATAGACAAAAGGCACAAAAAGAATTGCAGAGTACCGGTAAAATTGGGGAATAAAACGGGTAACTTTGTCGCAGGATTTGTTCATTCTTGTGAAGAGGGCAAGAATGAACAAATAATGTCAAGTAGGTCTAATGCATTTTGAGGTCATTGCAAGTATAATAGGATTATAAGAAATGAGAGAAATACTCATAGAAATAAAAAACTCATAGGGAGGAAATAAGTATGAAACTCAAAAAAGTATTGGCAGTAACAATGACAGCAGCGATGACGATGTCCATGATGGCAGGCTGCGGAAGCTCCACAAGCGCAGCAACAGAGGCAAAGAAAACAGAAGCAAGTGCAGCATCAGAGGAAACAAAAGCTCCGGCAGCGGATGGAGAAACCAAAGAAGCTACAGAAGGCGGCAGCGAAGAAACCGAAGCAGCATCGGAAAGCGCACCGGCGATAGAGACAGCAACATCAAAAAAGGCAGCCGAAGAAGTGGCAGGAGGTAAAGACGTAACCCTTAAGACCGTTTCCATGTTCGGTGGAACAGACCCCAATGCCATCGTTTATCAGGCAGTGAATAAAGCATTTATGGAACAGCATCCAAATGTAACGCTGGAAGATGATTCCCAGGTATCCAATGAAGAGTGGAAATCCAGAATCGCAGCAGACTTTTCCGTAGGAAATGAACCGGATGTATTGCAGTTCTTCGTAGATGCTACGGCAAATGATATTATTTCTACCGATAAATTAGTACCTTACGATGAAATCGTAAAAGAATATCCGGAGTATGCCGGGGATACATTACCGGATGCATTGGAAAAAGTAAAAAATGCAGATGGTGTGAAAAGAGCAGTTCCCACAACGGGTTATTGGGAAGGACTTTTCTGTAACAAGGATGTATTTGAACAAAATGGCGTAGAACTTCCTACCGACTGGGACTCCTTTACAAAAGCAATTGAGACATTTAAGAGCAAAGATATTATCCCCATTGCTTGTTCACTGAATGAAGTACCTCATTACTGGGTTGAGTTCTGTATGTTGTATACAGCTGGACAGGAAGAATATGTTTCCATGCCGGATAAAGCACCTGAAAGCTGGATCAAAGGAATTGAAGTCATTAAGACTTTGAAAGAAATGGGCGCATTCCCTGAAGATACCGATACCATCGACAACTCATCCGCAGAGCAGCTATTTAACAGCAAAAAAGCTGCAATGCAGTTAGACGGCAACTGGAGAATGAATGGCATTGATGATAAAGAAAACGTAGTAGTCGTTCCTTTCCCGGGTGTACCTGATCAGGCAGCAGATGTAGCAGGCTATATGGTAAGCGGTTTATCTTCCGGATTCTATATCACAAGAAAAGCATGGGATGATCCTGACAAGAGAGATGCAGCAGTCAAGTTTGTCATGGCTCAGACCTGTAAGGATTCCCTTATGAAATACTGGAATGGTGCAGGTATCCCGACCTGTGAAATCTCTGAAGATGAAATGCCTTCTGACAACCTGGCTAAGAGCGGTCTTGAGTATGCTCAGGCAGCAAAAGGACTGGTACTGCCAACTGACGCAAGATACAACACATACAAAGCACTGACCAGCCAGATTTCCGGTATGGCAGCAGGTATGGTGAAGGCTGAAGACATTATCAATGATATGATTACACGTTATAAAAACGGTGAAACCATAGAGTAGTAAAGAAATAAATATTGTCCTTGTGAGCAGAGGGAGATTTCAAAACCGCCCCCTCTGCTTCTTTATACCCAAAATTCAGTGTATTTTTTAAAACAGGAGGTAATTCACCATGTTATATAAGAAAAAATGGCCGCTTCTCATCTTTTTGATTCCAGGAATTTTATTTCTTGTAATATTCCTGTACGTACCCTTTGTAGAAAATATCAAAAATGCCCTTTATGATATGTCCGTTCCAGTAGCAATGCCGGGCCGTGCATTCCGGTATGTGGGCGCTGAAAATTTCCAGAAACTGTTTTCCGATCCTATGATCCGTGTGGCTCTTGGGAACTCTGTAAAAATGATGTTTCTAACCGTAATTTTTGAAGTAGGAATTGCATTTGTCTTAGCTGTACTGGTAAGCAATATCAAAAAAGGGCAGCAGTTTTTCAGAACCGTATACTTCTTCCCGATTGTTATTTCAGCAACAGCAATCGGCTTACTGTTTAAATTATTCTATAACTACGATTCCGGTATGTTAAATCAGATATTAACCGCACTGGGATTTGCCAAAGTCAAGTGGCTGGGTGAGAGCCTTGCATTTATCATGGTATGTATACCAACGCTCTGGTCTTATGTGGGCTTCTATTTTGTAATACTGCTGACCGGATTAAGTGACATACCGGAAGAGGTATATGAGGCAGCATCCATCGACGGATGCAGTAAGTTCAAACAGGTATTTTATATCACAATGCCAATGCTTCGCGGTGTTTTCTGTACCTGTATTACCCTGGCGGTAACAGGAGCTTTAAAGGTATTCGATCTGCCCTGGGTAATTGCCAGTCAGGGAGCTCCTTATGGACTGACACATTTTATGGGAACTTATATGTACCAGACCACATTTGAATTAAATGATTATGGCTATGGCTCTGCAATCGCAATCTTGATCGTTATTTTAGGAGTTATCGTATCCAAGATCGTTACAAAAGTTGCCAGACCAGACGCAAACATGTAGGAGGACGGTTATGACGGAATTAAGATATAGTAAAAGTAAAGAATTTTCAATGGATTTGAAGATACCAAAAAAGAAGGCCGGTATTGGGAAAATTGTAATTTATGCGGTGCTGATTTTATGGGCAGTCACTACAATCTTTCCATTTTTATGGGTGTTCCTGAACTCTTTCAAACCGTCTGCTGAAGTAATCAGTAATTCATTCAGTCTGCCTCAGGCATTTGATCTGGCAAACTATAAGAAAGCATTTGAAAGCCTGAATATTTTAAGGGCTTATGGGTTCAGTATTACCATTTCAGGATCTGTAACACTGGGTGTTATGCTGCTTTCAACCATGATGGCATTTGCGATGACCAGATATAATTTCAAGGGAAAAAACTTCATGGACAGTTTTATTGTGGCAAGTTTGATGTTTCCGGTATTCTCCACAATTATACCGGTACTGAGAATGATGGTAAAAGCAGATCTTCTGAGTACGCCGATTGCAGTTATTCTCCCTCAGATAGCCGGAAATTTAAGCTTTGCGGCAATCGTAATGATGGGATTTCTAAGGGGACTGCCAATCGAGATGGAAGAAGCGGCATATATGGAAGGTGCCAATGTATTCCAGGTATTCACTAAAATCATTATACCGCTATGTAAAGCATCCCTTTCTACCGTAGCAATTTTCAGCTTCTTATGGTCCTATAATGATTTGTTTGTACAGAAAACGATGATGCGTGATCCAAAAAATATGCCGATCTGTGCATTATTAGAAATGATCAGTTCCAAGTACGGAACGGATTTCGGACTCATGGCGGCATCGGTAACCCTGATTGTAGTTCCGGTATTAATTGTATACATTTTCCTGCAGAAAAACATTATTAAGGGATTGACAGCGGGTGCAATTAAGGGATAATATGGATATACTATCCAGATAAAGGGATCATTTCAGTCTGTGGATGTGTCTGTCTGGACAAGAAAAGTACTGGGGGCCGTAGTTATGTATCGAGTAGTAATTATTGATGATGAGCCAATCATTGTGGAAGGAATCTCAAGAAGTGTGGATTGGAAAAAATGGGATTGTAAAGTTGTTGCCACGGCAAATGACGGCATTGAAGGACAGGAAGTAATCCGGGAGCATAAGCCCAATATCATAGTTTCCGATATCTCTATGCCGGGACTAGACGGGCTGGCAATGGCAGCAGGGTTGAAATCAGAATTTGAAAACATGGAAATTACCATCCTGACCGGATTCCGGGATTTTGATTATGCACAGAAAGCCATCCGCCTGGGGGTGACCAGGTTCTTGCTGAAGCCTTCTAATATGAGTGAAATAGAGGAAGCTGTAGATGCAATGGTGCAAAATCTCCGGAAGAAGAAAATTACCGGAGAGGCGGATGCAGTGGAGGAGAGTTCCGACAGTGCAGCCAGCAGTTTTATCGTTAAAAATGCATTGAAATATATTGAGGACAATTATAATCGAAAAATAACGCTTCTGGAGGTGGCAGAGAAGACTTACGTAAGCCAGTGGCATTTGAGTAAGCTTCTGAACCGCCATACAGGGCAAAGTTTCTCAGAGCTGTTAAACCATACAAAAATTGAACATGCGAAAGAGATGTTAAAGGATCCTTCCCTTCGAATCGGGGATATAGCAGAAGCAGTGGGATTTCTGGATATGGCACATTTTTCAAGGGTGTTCAAAAAGCAGACAGGAATGTCGGCAAATGAATATCGGAATCATGAGGTTTAGAGAGTGTTTGAAAATTGGGAGCTTAAGAAGGCAGGTTAGAATATTCAAACGCGCTCTAAGGTATGAGGGCAGCAGGGCATTTTCCGTTGGCGGTTAACGGAAGGTGCCTTTTCGTTTTTGTTTTGCGTAAATTGACGATCGGAATATCACCGCTAATAGAAAAATATCTTGATTTATTCTTTCTGTTATGTTATATTAAAAAATAATAAGAGATTGTTTCAATCTGTTTATGTGTATTTTTATTTTTTGTCTTTTATCTTTTTTTATTTTATAATCTGATCACTTCTGATTTATTCAAATCAAAACCCCATGTTGTTAAGCAAAGTAGATGATACGTATATATTTTATTATATTGTCTTTTAAGACATACTCTGGTGTGGTATATGTATGATTGTACATTTGCAAATAAAGGAGAGTGCACGAACTGGAAGGAATTGCCTATCAAAATAAAGATATTTTATCGAAAATATTCGCAGAGTCACTAAAAGAAAAATCATTTTCCGTTTACGGAATCGAACTACCGAAGATCGTTGAAGTGCTGCCAACCAATCTGCCCAGCCTGCAGGTAAATGAACTGCGTTTAGACAATTTGTTTTTGTTGGCTGATAACAGCATTGTCCTGGTAGATTATGAGAGTAAATTTTTGAATGAAGACCTGATAGATTATCTGGGCTATGTCTGCAGAATTCTAAAAAGGCTGGGAAAGGATTGGTTCGGTGTGAAAATAAGGGTCTTAATTCTGTATACATCGGATGTTGAACATGCAAACGATGTTCTGGATATTGGATGCCTTACATTTAAAATTGAGCAGGCATTTCTTTGCGGTTTGGATACTGACTCGATCTATGAAAATATAAATAAGAAAATAAAATGCCGTGAGCATCTGACAGATGATGAAAAAATGCAAATGATTATATTGCCATTGACGGTAAAAGGAAAAGAGGAGAAGCTGATTCTTTTAAAAAAGATTATTATATTAGCAAAAGAATTGGAAGCTGAAAATGATCGTACATTTATTTTGGCTGGATTATTGACATTTGCTGATAAGATGATAAGCAGACGGCTGGCGGAAGAGATAAGGAGGGAAATCCGAATGTTAAAAGTTGAGAAAATTATATTTGAGGAAGGGTTGGAAGAGGGTATCTTGGAAGGTGAACATAGAAATAAGATTAAAATAGCGGAAAATATGATTCGTGCAGGGAAAACCATACAGGAGATTGCTGAAATTACTGAAATGGCAATTGAAGATATCCTTAAATTACCCAAAATGATACCCGTAAAGTAGGAGTGTGTTTTACTATTAAATTACCGGCAGAACTTTGCCAGTTGTTCTGCCGGTTGTGATTTTATTTACGGTACATCTTATAGATCCTGTTTGGGGTGTAGCCGGGAACGGCCTTTTTCCAACTGGATTTTCCTATGGTTTTCAGGTATTTGTTGGTATATTTACCTGAATTTTTGGTGTCCATATATTTGAACACATTATATGCTTTTTTTCCGCTGATGCCCATATACAGGCCCTGTGCAGTTTCACCGGGTTCATCGCTATAACTTCTTATGATGAAGGAATCAATCATGGGATTACATGCAGCTTTGTAGTAGCCGTATGCGATTGCAGCTGCCTGGACGTCTTCACCTTTTGAGGAACTGAATCCCTGCTCCGATAAGATAATACGGGTTTTTGAGCCATAATGCTTTTTAACGTAATTTGTTAAGACCTGAATATTCTCCATTGTGACATAAGGTGAATCTTCTTTGGATGAAACAGCACTGTTATTCCAGAAATCAGGACTTGTTAAAGGTGCCGGATAAGCATGAAAAGCAACATTCCAATTAATACCGCTCTGCATACTCTTTATTTTCTTTGCAAAGGCATTCATAAAGTCTTTTGCCGTATATCCCGCATCTGCAGTGTTCCAGCAATGGTCCAGACAAATAAATACTTTAGTATTGCTCCAGTTGCTTTTTGCAGCGTTATATAAGGAGCGGAAAGCATATGAATAGGAATTGATAAATTTAGTCTTGCTCATGCTGCCTTTATAATTCCAAAGATTACAGGAATTTACCTCATTTCCTAAAACCCAATTGGATACATGGCATTCACTGGTACTGAATTTTGAAGCAAGGAAACTGAATATAGCCTCCATTTTTTCTCTCGCCGCTTTACTGGAGGTATTCCAGGTATAAAGGATATGCCCTTCACTTCTTGCCTGGGATGCAATTAAATCCTGATAGCTGCCGTCACCCCAATCCAAGCCCAACTGTAAAGTTACATTGATTTCTTTGGCATTAAATTCGGATACTGCAACTTCATATCCCCGGAGACTGTTAAAATGATAAGTCTTTCCATTGTATTTATAAGTCGTATCCGGATTCGATAAAATTGTCGATGCATATAGATTTAAAAATGTATTCTTTGCATCCACTTTTTCAACATCCTGGGTAGTTGTAAACTGGATTCCTTTTTTTGTTTTACCGGTTTCATATGTATGTGAGTTTTTAGCAGTAATTTCCGGATTTGTTACATACTTGGCACTGCTGATCACTTTATATCCTTTTTTTTGTTTTACGGCTATTGCATATTTTGCCAATGCATATCCTTTATTGGGTTCTGCTGTATTTAATGCAAAAGTTACGGAAGTTTTCTTTGCCGTTCTTGCAGTCCTTTTAATTACTTTACCAGAATTGGGATCTACGGTAACGAGATAGTAATACGAATCAGTACTCTTAATTCGTTTGGCGATTTTAGCCTTTATCATGATTCGATCCACACCACTGCCTTTACAACTGGTAATTTGTGCTGAATTGGATTTTGGAGCGTATTCTTTCTGCTTTTTCTGCTTAGCTTTATTGGATGTCTTGGCAGAAGCAGGTTCCGTTTCGGAAACATTTGTGCGTTGCTGCTTTGGGGCGGATACCAGACCCACCGGCGACTCCTTCTCTGATTCGGTAAGGGGTTCCGTTATTTTTTCTGTAAGTTCACATACAGTTTTTTCGGTTTCTGTCATTTCGGTTTCTGCCATTTCGGTTTCTGTCATTTCAGTTTCCTCTTTTATTTCAGTCAGAGGGATTTCTGATTCCGAAGAAGAGGTTTGGTTGTTGGTATTTAAATCCGAATCATCGCTATTTGTAACTTCACTTTCTGTAGTATCCATTGTTGTAACATATTTTTCTGTAGTATCAATTGTTGTAATTCCATTTTCCGGTATACCTGACGATTCGGCATCATACATTTGAGATTCCTGGATCTTTGCAGATGCTGTTTCTGCGGCAAGTGCCGAAATGCTGTTAACAGGTATCACCATAGATAGAGCTAACAGGACTGCCATTAATTTCTTTTTCATATAATCTCCCATCTGGTAGTTCTTCGACTACCTACGTATTTTTTACGCATAAAAAGCTATTCAGTTTAATTTGTTAATTTTTATTACGAAGAGCATAATCTTTTGGAGAATATCCGTAAGATTTTTTGAAACGTTTGCTAAAATAAAATACATCAGAGTAGCCAACCTGTTCCGCAATTTCTGAAATCTTGTATTGATTAGATTCCAGCAGGCGCTTAGAAGCTTCCATTCGTACATTTGTAATGTACTGAAGGATGGATAAGTCATTTACTTTCTTAAATACACTGCCCATATAAGAGGGGTTTAACTGAAAGATATCGCCGATCTGAGCTACCGATAAATCCTGATTACGATAGTGTTCATCAATGTAGGACATCAGTTTCTTGCTTAAAGCCACATCCGAAGGGGAGGTGTCATTTTGCTGGATACATTGCAAGCCGTAGTGGATTGCCGTATTTTTTAAACTATCCAGAGTATATTCTTCATCCAGTATGGAGGATATAAATTCATTGATATTCTGCGGCGTGTTCTCCAGTATGTGGTAATAAATATGGAAAGTCATAAACAATTCCGTTACGATCAGGTATAAATAGTCAACACTGTGTTTCTTTTCAATGGATGAAAACAACTCTTCGATGTAATCAGAAAATGTTTTTTCATCTTTTCCATTGAGATGTAAGGTAATATTTTGCCTTATTTTAGGCAGATCAATGGAATAATCAGGTTCCGGCGTAGCGGCGTACTCCAGCAGCAGATTTGAACCTATTGAAAAATAGCGCTGGCTCAAACCGTGGAGAACCCGTTTGAAATAAGGGTTCCAGCTTTCTGTTAAGGCAAATAGGTTGCCTACGCTCAGAAATACAAAATGCTTTTCCTTTTCCACAAATTCAGTTAATATGCTGCCAATATGATGAGATGCCTGTCTGGCTGTAAAAAAGATCTGCAGCACATAAATATACTCTGCTTCCTGGGTGTATTCACACTGGAAACCTTTCAGCCGGAGTGATGTGATCAGCCGATGAACCGCCACCTCTGTATCCTCAAATACAAAAGCACCGATATAGAGAGCATGGGTAATTTGTAAAAATTCCGGATAATTTGTATAAAGTGCCTGAATATCAAGAGAGCCGTTTTGCACATTTGTAAGGGCAGTACATTTTTCATAATGGTTAAGTTTTTCAATTTGGCGGTGCTGTTTTCGGGAGAGGGCTATTTTTTCAATACAATCCTCCAAAGTACTTTTTAACACCAGAGTATCTACTGGTTTTAACAGATAATCGGTAACTCCATACCGCATGGCAGTACGGGCATATTCAAAATCATTATAGCCGGATAAAATAATAATTTTTGTGTGAGGGTAATCCTCGTGAATTTGTTCCGCTGCCTGAATTCCTGTCATTTTTGGCATTTTAATATCCAGTATAATGATATCCACTGGGTGGTGCTCCAGCAGTTCCATGACTTCCAGTCCATTTTCTGCTTCACCGATAAAGTTCAGATTCAGAGCAGTCCAGGGAATAATTTTTTTTAAACGCTGTCGGATGAAATATTCATCGTCAGCGATCAGCAGATTTAAGGTCATTTTGATTTGCGGCCTCCTTTCCAATTGTAATTGTTGTTACACAGCCTCCTTCAGGGCGATTAGCGATTTCCAGGCCATATTCCGTTCCGTAATAAAGCTGGATACGCTGATGAATGTTTTTAATACCAAAGTGATCGCTGCCAGCCTGCCATATCTGGTCATATGCGTCCTTTGAAAAACCAATGCCGTTGTCCTGCACAACAATGCGGATAGCATCGGTATATTCCGTGACCATAATTTCCAGTACACCTTTATATTCCAGCTCTTTAATCCCGTGATAAATGCTGTTTTCCACAATCGGCTGCAGAAGCAGTTTCAGGCAGGGATATTCATACAGATAAACGGGGCAGTGAATATAGTAATCAAATTTATTAAAGTATCGCACCTGCATAATGTGCAGATAGGCTTCTGTTATTTCCAGCTCTTCTTTTATTGTAATGTAAAACTTACCATTACTCAAGCCTTCCCGGTAAAAAGTAGATAGATTCATTACGATATCAATCAGAGTCTCTTTCTCATCAATTTCAGCAAGGGAACAGATATTATCCAGGGTATTATAGAGAAAGTGCGGATTCACCTGCTGCTGAAGCAGATCCAGTGATATTTTAGTTTTCATTTTCTGGGATTCCAGCAGGTCATTTTTTAACTTTTCCTGGGCTGCAATCATGCTGTTAAAAGCCTTAAATAATTCTCCGATCTCCGTATCGCTGCATTCTTCCTGTACGGGTGTCCAGTTTCCTTCCTTGATCGTCCGCGTGTGATGAATCAGATGGTCAATAGGAGAACTGATTGTATGGGAAACCTTATGGGATACATAGATACATACTGCGATACATATCAGTGTGATCATCATGGTTATAAAAAATAAAAACATGGTTGGCTTGATAAAATCCAGAAGATTAATTTCGTTTATAATGTACCAGTCCAGGGTAGGAAAATACTTATATAATATAATGGAATGAGACGTAAATCTGGATTCATCCCCGGTAGTCGGCTTTAATAAAGAAAAAGAGTCATATTGGGAGCCAAGGGAGATGGAATTATCAGAACTTCGCACATTGCCCGTTTCATCCGCCATAAATATATGATTTGTTTCGGTAATCTTATCCCGGTAAATCTGGGAAATTGTGTGCTCCGGTATGGATATTTCAATATAGCCCAATAGGGAGGCTGTCTGATAATGATAAAAAGGACGGACTAAAGAGACCGCTTCCATATTCTGATAACGATTTGTCTGCGGGTGCTTTGTGCGAAGTACCCATACGGATTCCGTATCTACCGGAACATCATCAAGAGACGTATCATAGGGATAAATCTCAGTAGTAGCCACCATATCTTTTTCTGAAGAATATATGGTTACCGCATGTATAAAGGGAGTGGCTTGTACAATGCGGTTAATCTGGGCGGTTATATTTCGTTTGTCATCAGCATTAAAGGCAGTATTATTATCTTTATATTTTCGCATCAGAGACTGTACCGTATTATCTATAATAATAGTCTTAGAATAATTTTTGGTAGATGTCAAATAATAATCTAGCTGAGAAGAAATATAATCTAACTGCCGCAATGCGGAGTTTGTTTCCAAAGCAATAAAATGTTTATAAAAAATAAAAGACGTGCTAAGAAGCAAAACGACCATAAATGCTATGGCAATCCCGGCACTGCTCAGGAAAAATTTAGATTGTATCGAGGCAGAATTTTTCTTATTCATGAAAAAATTTCCTTTCTTATAAATAAAGAGATTTTTAGTTTCTCCTATTATCTTCCTTATATTATATTATTTTAGACAAAAAGTCTACGTAAGGAATATGCTTTTTGCAAATGAAATGCAAAATGTACAAAAAAAATAGAAAATGACCATTCTAATTTGCGGGGAAATTTTTTATAATGATTAAGACTTAAGAAATGAAAACTTAAAAAAATATAAAAAACGGAGGAGAAGAAGCAATGAGAATGAAAAAAGTAACAGCATTATTACTGGCAAGTGCAATGTGCGTTGGAGCTTTGGCTGGATGCGGTAATTCATCCGACACAAAGGAAACAAAAGCAGCAGGTGATACACAGGCAGCTGGAGAAACAAAAGCGGCTGACGGAACAGATGCGGCAAAATCAGAAGGATCCGGTGATGGTGAAAAAGTTACGATCCGTCTTCTGACCAGAATGGCAGGAACAACAACTCAGGTTAATATCTACAATGATATCATCAATGAGTTCAAGGAAAAACATCCGGATGTAACAATCGTGGATGATTCCCAGAGTGATGAGTCTGCATTTAACAATATTCTCTCAACAGATATTGCATCCGGAACGATGGCAAATATCTTCAGAATCCAGGGTGTTGCAAACCTTTCTGAGTATATTGATAACGGCATGATCTTAAATCTTCAGCCGTATTTAGATGAAGATAAAGAATGGGGCGGCGGATTTACAGAAGGTTCCCTTGCATACTACCAGGTACCTGGACAGGAAGGAACTTACGCAGTACCAATGGAATCCGGACTGATCGGTGTATATTATAACGAAGATTTATTCAAAGCTGCAGGCGTTGATAAATTCCCGGAAACATGGACAGAATTTACAGATGCTATTACAAAATTAAAAGACAGCGGTGTAATCCCGATTGCTATGGGAGCTCAGAGTACTTACATGGCAGGACATTTACATGACCAGATCTTCTACAAATGGTTAGGAACAGAAGCAGCGAAACTGCTTGGAACCCGTGAAAAGAAATGGACAGACAGTGACGTTGTTGAAACCTTACAGAAAGAAAAAGACTTAATCGATTTAGGTGCATTCGATGCAAGTGCAGCTGGTATCACAGATGATATCGCTATGACACAGTTCCAGCAGGGTGAAGCAGCAATGGTTATCACAGGACCATGGAACATCGGAACCTTTACAGATAAAGAAAAAACACCTGTAGCTGACAGTATCAAAGTTGCAAAATTCCCATATTTCGAAGAAAAAGAGGAATTTAAAAACGAAGATATGCAGACATTAAGCCCATACATGGTAAGCGGCAAATTACAGGGAAAAGAATTAGACCTGACAATTGAATTATTAAAAATGCTGACAAACAAAGATGCTGCTAAGAGATATGCAGAAGAAGCTGCTTTCTTAATCCCGAGAACAGATATCGATCTTGACGAAAGCAAATGCTCACCATTATTTGTTGAAAATGTAAAATTAGGCGGAACATCAACTGGTATCGGTGTTGATATATTCGACTTTGATCCATTGACATCCATGCAGGACAGAACCAGAAACTCTATCGTAAGTATGTTTACAGGTGCAACCGCAGAAGCAGCTGCACAGGAGATTCAGGGCGAAGTTGACAATAACGCAAAATAGTGCGGGGTATCAGTCAGTAAATTAAATTCATAATTTCAGATGCTGCCGGGGAATACTCCGGCAGTATATAAAAAATTTCACAATTCACTTTTGAGTATGTTAATGATACCACGCTGATGCGGTGTGCTTTAAATTGAATTGTGAAATTTTTTGTCTAAAAGGAGGACAAAGATACGAATGAAACTAAAAAGTAAGAAGACCAAATTTTATATCTTTCTATTTATCGTTCCTGCATTAGTGATATACCTTCTGTTTCAGATTATTCCATTAATCGGAGCAGTGTATTTTTCCTTTATTGAATGGAGCGGAATTGCAGGATCAGAGCTGAAGTTCGTAGGATTCCAGAACTATGCAAATGCATTTAAGAATCCCGACTTTATATTAGCGTTGAAAAACATGTTAAAGATGGTAGTATTCAGTGTTATTTTCCATACACCAATCGCTCTTTTAATGGCTGTTGCAATTAACACGAAATGCAAAGGATACCGTGTGTTTAAGGCATTATTCTTTGTACCGACAGTATTTCCGTTAACTGCAGTAGGTCTGATGTGGTATTTTGTATTTATGCCAACAGGATCATTCAATGCATTATTAAAAGTAATCGGACTTTCCGATCTGGTTACCCCTTGGCTGGTTAACCCTGCATCTGCAATGAACGTAATCGTATTCGTTAATATCTGGGCGGGTGTTGGATATTTCATGGTAATTTTACTTGCAGGGCTGACTACAATACCGGAAGACCTGTATGAAGCGGCATCCATTGACGGTGCTACAAAAGTACAGCAGTTCTTTAAAATCACAGTACCAATGATGAAACCAACTATTTCTATGTGTATCTTACTGGATATCATCGGATCTGTAAAAGTATTCGACCTGGTATTTGCGATGACCGGCGGAGGACCAAACGGACTTACCAATCTGCCGACAACGCTTATGTACAACGAGGCATTCAAATACAGTCATTACGGACTTGGCAGTGCAATCGGTATTATCATACTGGTCATCTGTCTGGGTGGTACTTTAATCAGTAATAAACTTATGAGCAGCAAAGAGAACTAGGAGGTATACCATGAAAAACAAAGTGAAAAAAGAACGTAAAAAAATAACAGTGGGTACCGTGGTAATGTATTTATTCCTGATTGCGAATGCGGTAATGTTTGCAATGCCAATGGTTTTCACCTTGTTGTCTTCTGTAAAAACGAAAGTAGAAATCTTCTCCAAGCCGTTTGCGCTTCCGGAAGTATTTCAGTGGAAAAACTACGTAGATGCATGGAACGGTGCCAACATGGGCCAGTATTTCATGAACAGTATCATTCAGGCAGGTGCTACGGTTATCGTGTTAGCAATTGTGGCATCTATGGCAGCTTTTATGCTTTCCAGATTTGATTTCAAAATAAATGGATTTTTAAGTGTATTCTTTATGGTAGGTATGATGATACCGGTGCATACGGTTCTTGTTCCGGTTTCCTATATTATCGGAGCATTAAATCTGAAAAATAATATACCGGCACTGATTATGATCTATGTTGCGTTCAACCTTCCATTCAGTATAATTGTAACTTCAAACTTTATGAAAGGGGTTAATAAATCCCTTGAAGAAGCAGCCTTAATTGATGGTGCTACTTATTTCCAGATATACCGCAAAGTTATGCTTCCATTATCGGTACCGGCTTTGTCCACAATTTCCATTTTCAACTTCCTGGGTGCATGGAACAACATTTTATTCCCTCTGTTGTTCATCAATGATAAAAAATTAAAACCAATTGCCTTAGGGTTGCTGAACTTCAACGGAGAACGTGGAAGTGAACATGGTCTTTTAATGGCTGCAATTGTTATAACAGTAGTAGTACCGCTTGTATTATACCTGTTATTCCAGGAAAAAGTAGAGAGCGGTTTGTCAGCAGGAGCAGTAAAAGAATAAGAATTGATAATTGCTATTGGCTGAATAATCAGATATAATTTTAAATATATGCCCGGGCAGTTTTTTACAAACGAAATAAGGGCGGAAAACATCAGGAGGAATGGTACGTGGGAAATATCAGATACAGACAAATTCATTTAGACTTCCATACCAGTGAATATATACCAGAAGTAGGAAAAGACTTCAATAAAGAAGAATTTGCAGACACCTTAGTGAAAGCAAATGTAGATTCTATTACCTGTTTTGCAAGATGCCACCATGGATGGCTCTATTATCCATCTAAGAAATTTCCGGAATTAATCCATCCGGAACTTACGAACCACAACCTGTTATTAGAGCAGATTGAAGCCTGCCATGAAAAAGGCATCAAAGTACCGATCTATACAACTGCACAGTGGGATGGACGTATTATGAGAGAACATCCGGAATGGCTTGCTGTGGATGAGAATGGTGAATATATCGATACCCAGCACGTACCGGCACCTCATTTTTACCATACCATCTGCCTGAACAGCGGATATCGTGAATTCTTCAAGGAACATTTGGAAGATATGATTGATGTGGTAGGGGCAGATAATGTGGATGGTATCTTCATGGATATACTTTTCCAGGTTGATTGTAAATGTGAGCACTGTGTTAAGAAGATGGAAGAACTTCACGTAGATGTGGAAAGCAAGGCGATGCGCCTTCGTTATTCCATACATATGCTGGAAGAATTCAAGTCTGAAATTTCAGCATTCATCCGTGAAAGAGCGCCGAAAGCAAGTATTTTTTATAACAGTTCCCATGTGGGTCCTGCTTATAAGGACAGTTTCAAGGATTACAGCCATTTAGAGCTGGAGTCATTGCCAAGCGGCGGGTGGGGATATGATCATTTCCCGGCAACCAGCCGATATGCAAGAAACCTTGGAAAAGAGATGATCGGAATGACCGGTAAATTTCATACTTACTGGGGAGATTTCCACTCTCTGAAAAACCGTGCGGCGCTGGAGTTAGAATGCTTTAGCATGCTGGCAATGGGCGCAGGCTGTTCTATAGGTGACCAGCTGCATCCAAATGGGAAATTATCCCCGGGTGCCTATGACCTGATCGGGCAGGTTTATGGCAGCGTTAAGGAAAAAGAACCATATTGCCGCAGTGCGTCATCCGTAGCAGAAATAGCAGTGCTTACACCGGAAGAGTTCTATCCGGAAGAAGAATACGATCTGGGAATTTCACCATCTCTGATTGGTACGGTACGTATGCTTCAGGAATTGTCCTACCAGTTTGACATCATTGACAGTCAGATGCCTATGGATCAGTATAAAGTTGTCATCTTACCGGATTGTATCTATTACAATGCGGATTTGGAAAAGGTGATGAAAGATTATATTGCAAAAGGCGGAAAAGTAATTGGTTCTTTTGATTCCTGTATTCCAAAGGATGGAAGTGAAAATATTTATGGTGTGAAATATTTAGGAGAATCTAAGTTTTACCGTGAATTTGTCATGCCGAATGATGTAATTGGCAAAGATCTTCCAAAAGAAGAATTTGTTATGTATTTAAGAGGATTTGATGTGGAAGCGGCAGGAGCCGAAGTGTTAATGGATAAAATAGAACCTTATTTTGACCGTATTGGTAAGACTTTCTGTTCCCATCAGCATGCTCCGTCATCCGGAAAAGCAGGTTATCCGGCTGTGACGAGAAATGGAAATGCCATTTATTTTTCACATCCGATCTTCCATCTATATCGCAAGAATGCGGCAAGATGGTGCAAACTGATGGTGAAAGATGCGCTGGATTTATTATTAGAGAATAAGCTGGTAAACCATGATGGACCATCCACACTGATATCATCACTGAATCACCAGGAAGCAGAAAACCGTGATATTCTTCATTTATTACATTATATTACTGAAAAACGTTCCGAAGATATCTATACGGTAGAAGATATCATCCCGCTGTATATGATTACAATGAAGCTTTATGCAGGAGACAAAGAAGTTAAATCCGTGTCTCTGGTACCGGAGAACAATGCCATTTCCTTTAAACAGGAAGGACAGTATATTACTTTTACTTTGCAGGAAGTGAAAGGACATAACATGATTAGTATCCAGTATTAATCCAGTAGTCCATATAGCTTGAATCCTCAATAAACACTTGTCTATTTCCGAATATTAACAATTTTAATAAAACGGGAAAACACGATTAATATCAAAGAGCAGGATGCCAGGAGAGATCTCAAGCATCCTGCTCTTTATGGAGTCCTAAATAAAAACAGAGAAAGGAATGCCCGCCGTCAACAGTACGTCAGGTGAGGTGTGATTATGATAGAAGCAGTTGTGAACAGCAGCGAGACTTTTCAGGTGAATTTTATAAATAAAGAGGCATGGAGCCGCACGAAATGCCCGGAATATGTAAAAAGACTTTTCCAGGGTGAATATCTTCAATCCTGCTTTATGAAAAATTCAAATGAACGGATTGATTTATTCATCGGTTTAGGTGATAATGAGTGTAGCAGTAAGGAGATCAAAGAGGTTACAGCCAAGGCAGTAAAAGAGATGAAGCAGCACAATATCTATGAGTTTTCCATAGATGTATCGGACTTCATAGAAAAAAAGGGAACCTTTGCCGTTCGTGAAGCAGCGGAGGGAATCCTTATGGGAGCTTACGAAGGACCTTTTTTTGGAGAGAAAGAAAAGAAAGAATGGAAAGTATATTTAACCGGAATAGCACAAGCCGAGTTAGAGCTGGCAAAAAAAGAGCTTGAGGCAGGGATTCATATCGGGGAATCAGTAGTATGGGCAAGAGATATGGTTAACATGCCCGGCAATCATTTTAAGCCCTTGGATTTCGCTGCAGAGATCAGTAAAAAGATGGAAAGTAGTGGTGCTGTCTGCGAACTTATCAACTATCAGCAATTGAAAAAGCTTGGAATGAAAGGTCTGCTGGCAGTTGGTGAGAGCAGCTCCAATGAACCCTGCTTTTTAATTTTCCGATATCTTGCAGCTCCGGACAGTAAAGAAATAACTGCCCTGGTTGGAAAAGGAGTTACCTGTGATACGGGCGGATATTGCTTAAAGCCTGCTAATTCCATGCTTGGAATCAAAGGCGATATGGCAGGGGGCGCAGCCGTTGCAGGTGCGGTACTGGCGCTGGCAAAAAATAAGGTTAAAACAAATGTAATTGGTCTCATTCCAATGTGTGAGAACCGGATTGCTCCAGGAAGCCTTGTTCCGGGAGATGTGATATCTTCTTATGCTGGAAAGACAATTGAGATATGTAACACGGATGCAGAGGGGCGCCTGATATTGGCGGACGCGGTTGCCTATGCTGTGAAAAATGAAAATGTGACCCGGGTTTTAGATATTGCCACACTTACGGGAGCGGTTGTAAATATGTTTGGATTCTCTACAGCGGGAGTTGTATGTGATAACGATGACCTTTTCGCAGACTTTAAAGAGGCATATCAGATATCAGGAGAACGCTATTGGCGGCTGCCTGTCTATGAAGAGCAGGAGCGAATGATTGAGAGTAAAATTGCAGATATCAAAAATATGGGAGAAAGCCATTGCGGTACCATTACGGCAGCGTTATTTATAAAAGCGTTCGCGGAGGAAAAACCGTGGATTCATCTGGATATCGCAGGTACTGCCTGGGTAGACAGCCCACTTTTTGAGTTTCAGTCAAAAGGTGCAACCGGTGCAGGAGTTACATCCCTTTATTATTTATTAGACAGAAAGGAAAATTAAAATGTTTTCAATAAAATGCGAAGAACGGATTGAAAAAGGATTTGCAGATGCAGCAGCGGCATATCCGGAGATTTATGGAAAAATCATTGAGAAGTTTAACGAATGCTCCGAACATGAGACAATTCTGATGAAATATTTATATGCAGCCATGCCCCTTAGTGATCTTGGAAATTACACTTTTGAGGACTTTTCAGATTATGCGAAACAGGGCGTGTTACTGTGGGAAAAGGGCCCGTTTGCCGGAAAAGTTCCAGAGGACATCTTCTTAAATTATGTAGTTTATCACCGTATAAATGAAGAGGATATTTCTCCTTGCAGAAGCTTTTTCTATTCACAGTTGTCTAAACGGATAGAGGGGAAAAGTATGGAGGAAGCGGCCCTGGAAGTAAATTACTGGTGTGCCGAAGAAGCTACATACCAGACTACGGATGACCGTACCGTATCACCTATGACTGTGTATAAAAGTGCGTTTGGCAGATGTGGGGAAGAATCTACATTTACCACAAGTGCACTGCGAAGTGTGGGGATTCCTGCGCGTCAGGTCTATGCTCCCAAATGGTCCCATTGTGATGATAATCATGCCTGGGTAGAAGTATGGTGCGATGGTGAATGGCATTTTATTGGTGCGTGTGAACCGGAAGAAATTCTGGACAAAGGCTGGTTTACCAATGCGTCATCCAGGGCCATGCTGATTCATTCCAGATGGTTTGATTTCATAGGGGCAGAGGAAGAAGTGATCCAGAAGGATGGCATGGTAACCGTGCTGGGTCAGCTTAAGCGTTATGCGCTCACAGAAAAACTGACGGTACACGTTACAGACCGTAATGGCAGGCCGGTACCGGGAGCACTTGTAAAATTTGAGATTTTAAACTATTCCGAATTTGCTCCCATCGCTTCAATCGTAACAGATGAAAAGGGGCAGGCGGGATTTTGTACAGGACTTGGAAGCTGTCATCTGCATGTGATAAAAGATGGGGTATTTGCAGAGATCTTAGTGGATGTGGATAAAGAAAAGGAGTGTTCTGTATCTTTTGATGCTGTACTGGAAGAAGATCACCTTACAGATGTCAAAGCCGGATGCATACCGCCGGTTATGGACGGCTGGCAGGATTTTGACGTGATTGCTCCTAAAGATGCCAGAATTAACACGAAGCAGCCGGCAAAAGAGCAAAAGGAAAGAGGAGAGGTACGTTTCGCAGAGGCCGCAGCCCTCAGACAGAAAAAGGCGGCATCCTTCTATCAGGCGGCAGAAGCAAATGAGATCAGCAGCTCATATGGAAGCGGGATTGATGAGATTCTAAAAGAAAGCAGGGGCAATTTTAAGGAAGTAGTAAAATTTTTGTCTGCTTCCGAAGAAATGGATCTTAGAAAAGAACTGCTCTTCGTATTGACAAAAAAAGATTACCGTGATTTGAAAAGTGACGTACTGGAAGAGCATCTAAGAGAAAGCAAGGCTTATGCCGAACATGTACCCCATGACATTTTTGTTCGTTACATTTTAAACCCCAGAGTGCATATGGAACCCCTTACCAAATACCGTGAGTCCATCCTTGGATATTTTACAGAGGATCAAAAACAGGCATTTATTGCAGAACCATCCCGTATCTGGGATTATATTGAAGCAGCCGTTGGGGAAAAGAAAGACAGAGAATATGACAGCCTGACAACTTCACCGGTGGGATGTCTGATGCTGAAGACAGGCAGCACCCAGTCCAAAAAGATTCTTTTTGTTGCAGTCTGCCGTACACTGGGCATAGCGGCAAGGTTAAATCCTGCGGATCTTGCCATGGAGTATTATAAAGAAGGAGCATTCTGTCCCATCTTGGAAAATGCGAAAAAAGATTGTACACTCAGTCTGGCATCCGGCGACAGTACAAAATGGGTATATTTCCAGAACTGGACTCTTGCAGTATTAAAAAATGGTGATTATCAGACTTTGAACCTGGCGGCAGAAGTGTGGAAGGATGGTATGACCGTTCCATTAGAGACAGGAGTTTACCGCATTGTAACCTCAAACCGTCTGCCAAACGGAAATATTTTTGCAAAAACGTATTGTTTCTCATTGGACCAGGGAGAAAAGAAAGAATTAGTTCTTTCCCTGCGCGAGGCAAAATTATCCGATATGCTGGAAAATATCGAGATTAATGATTTTATACTTCACAGAAAAGACAGAAGCGAGATCATGGCTTCTGAAATCTTGCAGAATAAAAAGAACCTGATTATCTGGATGGAAGAGAGCAAAGAGCCTACCGAACATATTTTAAATGAATTATATGAACGGAAAGAGGAATTTAACAGCATTGACGGACAGATTATCTTTGTAGTAAAGGAAGAAAAATCACTGCAGGATCCTACCTTATCCAGAACGCTGGCATCTCTGAAGGATGTTCAGATTTATTATGACAGCTTTGCTGAAAATGTAAATACACTGGGAAGAAGGATGTATGTAGACCCGGATAAGTTACCGCTAATTATTGTGACAAATCCCGGCTTAAACGGAGTATATGCAACCAGCGGCTATAATGTTGGAACCGGAGACATGCTGCTTAGAATATTGAAATAGATATGAGGAAAGTCCGGTAATTAAAGATAGAACGGGGAACGGGCGTATTGCTGATGACAATACGCCCGTTTTTTCGTGTAATCCTATTGTTTTTTTGTATTTAAGCCTCGTCTTTCAGTGGTGAATAGCGGACCTTAAAGCGGATATCCTGGTTATAATCCCCGAAGGAGCTGCCAAATATAGTCATTCCGCCTACATGTCTGGCGGTATCCGGAACGCCCAGTCTGAACCGGATCATGTCCCGGTCGGTAAAAGCAAAATCATCAATCGTGACATCTGAGATTTTCAAATCATCCATAAAGGTGCCGTTTTTATTTATGATCAGGTTCTTTAAAAGGCCATATTGATTCCAATTCGGAAACCACCAGCCTGGCGTAAAATGACCCGGGCGGTCTGCATAGTCTCCAGGGCTGGTCCAATAACCCACAAAGGTTTCATTTATATAAAAATGAATATCGGATGGCCAGATACTGTTGCTTCCCGGGGCTTCGGAGCTGATTTCCAGAGAGATATCAATTTCATCAATTCGCTGTGACGCAGGCAGTACATTAGGCAGGATATATTCCACATAGCCTTTTCCGAGCCAGAGGATATCAGCGTCAAAACGCTGTTGATGAACGAAGAATCTGGGATCATCCACATCGCCGATCAGAGAAGCAGGTGTGGAGATGCCGCAGGTGGGATAAATGGAAAAATCGGAATATTGCCCGACTTTCAATTCCGCAATAGATTCGTTCTGGATAACAGGTTCCTGAGTCAGAGAAAAAAGTATCTGTCCGATATGAGCAGAGCAGACCTTCTGGTTGCCGTGTCCATCACCTTCGCTGGTGATTTTCACCAGACCGCAGTCTTCCAGCTTCTTAATATGGCTGGTCAGGGCACCGTTCGTGATATTTACCCGTCCGGCGAGTACGTTCATATTCATAGGGCCTTCATCCAACAACAGATTTAAAATAGAGATCCGGATATCGGAACCAAGGGCTTTAAAAAGCGGCAGGCCGCTGTCGATGTCTTTGAGATAACGCATAGGGTGTTCCTTTCGTAAAACCTTTTTGGTCGTATTGAGAATTATTATAGCGCTATTTGAAGGAAAATACAATAACGAATGCGGAAGCAGAAGGAGCACACAACAAAATTAAAGAGTTTAATATAAACTAAATTAATTTAAAAATAACTTGACAAGATATGGATTAAAATGTATAGTTTAGTTACGGAGCGAATAAAAAGTCATTAAAAATATACAAATTGCACAAAATACATATGATGAATATATACTAAATGCCGGCCGGCAGAAAATAGTTTTGATGATTGTTGAAGCAGTGCTGTGATGTGTGGGTTGATGACCTTTTTTGCTTGGTAAATGTAACCTTATGTGAGTTGTTTTCTAAGTGAGTTTATTCAGGGAGGAACGAAAATGAGAAGAAAATTAATTAGTACTTTATTGTGTGTGTCTATGGCAGTTACTATGCTTACCGGGTGTGGAGGTAAGGAGAGCAGTTCGGCTTCGGGAACGGAAGGGACCAATACAAGCTCTAAGGAGGATGCTTCTTCTGAAAATGCGGATGGGGAGGAAGCAGATTCTGAGACAGAAGTTGTGACAACTACCGGCGATGCCAATGGAACGCATTTTGATATGTGGACATTTGTAGAGATGCATTCACAGTTTTATTCAAATATGGTGCAGAAGTGGAACGAAGAAAATCCGGATAAGACCATTGAAGTTACATTTACTACATATCCATTTGCAGATATGCATAATAAGCTTACCCTGGCATTACAGTCTGGCGAAGGTGCACCTGATTTATGCGATGTGGAAGTTGGACAATTCCCTAATTTTCTGCAGGGGGAAGTACAGTTTAAAGAACTGAATAGTTTTATGGAACCTTATACAAAAGATATCGTACAGTCACGTATTGACCTTTACAGTAAAGATGGGAAAAATTACGGAGTGCCTACCCATGTTGGGGCAACGGTAATGTTCTATAACACAAAGATCCTGGATCAGTATGGTATAGACTATACACAGATTAAAACCTGGGATGATTACACACAGGCAGGGAAGAAGTTAGCAGAAGCGTCTGAAGGTAAAGTCAGGATGACATCTGTGGATACGGCAGGTACGGACTGGCTGTCCCTGTCTATGGCGGAATATGGTGAGGACTGGACAGATGAACAGGGCACAGCAGACGTAACCATTGATTCTGTGAACAAGATGCTTACCATGCAGCAGGACTGGCTGGATGAAGGAATTGCCATGGTATCGCCGGGCGGCCATGTAGATATGGAGGAAGGGTATGCCAATGTGGCAGATGGAAATATTGCTTCATTCCCAAAAGCAATGTGGTTTATGTCCAGATTCCTGAATTATATGCCGGAAATGACAGATACCTGGGCGATTGCACCCTGCCCGGTATATGAAGAAGGACAGAACAGATCTGTGGGCATCGGCGGAACAGGAACGGTTGTAACCAATCAGTGTGAAAGTGCAGACCTGGCAGCAGAATTTCTGGCATGGGCGAAATTGTCGGAAGAAGGAGAAAAGAAAATCTGGGAAGACCTGGGCTTTGATACCTGTAATACGAAAATATGGACAGATAAATCCATAACAGAAGATACATCAAATAAATATATTTCCTATTTCAAGACAAATCCATTTGATACTTTAAATGAGATTAAAGATGAGATCGGCATTGTAAAAGTAGTTACGATTACCCCGACTATTGGCGAAGTATTTAATAATACCACCTTAAATGCAATTTTAGAAGACCGGCAGGATGTTACAGAGGCGCTGCAGGAAGCGCAGGATAATGTTTCCCTGGAACAGTAATGAGTGCAGATGCTAAAATTGGTTAAAGGAGGGAAATACCGTGAACAAGTTAAAAAAAATATTTTATTCCCAGAAAATTGCACCTTATGTGTTTGTTCTTCCGTTTATTTTAAGCTTCCTGGTATTCTGGATCTATCCTTTGTTCAGTACGGTTAAGATGAGTTTCCAGTCGGTCCTGCCGGGGCAGGTGGAATGGATAGGGACAGCCAATTATACCAAGCTAATAAAAGATGCTGCATTTCATACGGCTGTCTGGAACAGCGCAAAATATACGCTGTTCACCATTGCATTACTGATCCCTTTTCCCATGCTGTATGCGGTAATGATGGACAGCCGCCTGACAAAAGCAAAGGGACTTTGGAAAGCAATTTTATATCTCCCGGCCCTTACCTCAGTAGTGGTAGCAGGTACTATCTTCCGGCTGATGTTCAGCGAATTGAATGGGTCCGCCATGAATCAGCTGATCGGACTGTTTGGAGCAGGCCCTCTGAAATGGCTGAAAGAATCCACAACAGGCATGTTGGCATTACTTGTGCTGGCATGCTGGAGATGGACCGGTGTGAATACACTGTATTTTATAGCAGGGCTTAAAAATATTGACACAGCTCTTTACGAGTCGGCAGATATCGATGGAGCAACAAAATGGCAGAAATTCCGTTTTGTAACGGTTCCGCTTTTGAAGCCCACCAGTATCTATGTATTGACAATCAGTATTTATGCAGGATTATCCATGTTCCTGGAAAGCTTTATGCTATGGAATGGGAATTCGTCACCTAAAAATATCGGACTTACGATTGTAGGGTACCTGTATCGGCGCGGTATTGAGAAGAACCAGCTGGGGTATGCATCTGCCGTAGGATTGGTGCTTCTTCTGATAGCCTTGATTATCAATATATTCCAACTGGTTATGAATGGGACTTTTAAAAAGGAGGAACGGTAAGATGGGTAAAAGAAAAGAGCGTTCATCCATGAGCAGAAACCAGAAGATCCTGGCAGCAGTCAATACCGGAATCTTTGCGATTGTAAGTTTAGTTGTAGTAGCCCCGCTGCTTATTTCGTTTATAGCATCATATCGTCCAGGTAAGGATCTGATAAGGTATGGAATGAGTCTGAATCTGGATTTTTCCGCCATGAGCCTGAATAATTACAAATACTTGTTTACCGGGAATCACAGTTATTTCTTATGGTTTAAAAACAGTATGGTGCTTACGGTTCTGACAGTTGTACTGACACTTCTGATCTGTTATTTTGTAGCATACGGGCTGACGATGTATCAGTATAAACTGCAGAATTTACTGTTTTTCCTGGTAATTGCAACAATGATGGTACCTTTTGAAATCCTGATGCTTCCGCTGTATCAGGAGATCATAGACCTGAAACTGATTAACAGCCGTGCGGGGGCGATTCTTCCGGGACTTTGTGCTGCGTCAACGATCTTCTTTTTCCGGCAGTACATGAGCGGGCTGCCGAAAGAACTGCTGGATGCAGGCAGAATAGACGGGGCAACGGAGTATGGAATCAGTATTAAAATAATGATGCCAATCACGAAGCCGGCTTTTGCGGCAATGTCAATATTATGCGCCATGGGTTCCTGGAATAACATGCTCTGGCCTCTGCTGGTATTTCGTGATGCTGATAAATTTACTTTGCCCATCGGTTTAAATACGCTTTTGACTCCTTATGGAAATAATTATGACCTGTTAATTGCAGGTTCTATGTTTTCTATTCTGCCAATATTTGTACTGTTTTTATGTTTTCAAAGGTATTTTATTGATGGAATGACGGCGGGAGCAGTCAAAGGATAATGTGGGATAAATGAAAAAAATAATTTAAGAATTTTGGAGGAAAATTAAGATGGCAAGACTTTTCATTGATGCGCAGCAGAAAAAAAGTAAAATACATAAGGAAATTTACGGTCATTTTTCAGAACATTTGGGAAGGTGTATTTATGAGGGTCTCTATGTGGGAGAGGACTCACAGATACCCAATAGGAACGGAATGCGCAGCGATGTGGTAGAAGCGCTGAAAGATATGAAGATACCGGTCTTGCGCTGGCCGGGAGGCTGCTTTGCCGATGAATACCACTGGCAGGACGGTATTGGACCAAAGGAAAATAGAAAGAAAATGATCAATACACATTGGGGAGGCGTGGTAGAAGACAATAGCTTTGGAACCCATGAATTTATGGAACTGTGCCGCCAGTTGGGCTGTGAAGCGTATGTCAATGGAAATGTAGGAAGCGGTTCGGTAAGAGAAATGTCTGAATGGGTGGAATATCTCACCTTTGACGGTGTCTCACCAATGGCGGAACTCAGAAAAAAGAATGGAAGAGAAGAGTCCTGGGATGTAGAATTCTTCGGAGTAGGCAATGAAAACTGGGGCTGCGGAGGTAATATGACTCCGGAATATTATGCCAATGAATATAGAAGATATCAGACATACGTCCGGGATTACAAACAGGATAAGAAAATCTACAAGATTGCCTGCGGGCCAAACGTGGATGACTATGAATGGACGCAGGAAGTATTAAAAACCTGTTTCCGTCATTCCCAGCCTTTCCAGCATGGTTTTATGGACGGACTGTCCCTCCACTATTACACCCACCCTGAGGGATGGGAAGATAAGGGCAGTGCAACGGATTTCGATGAAAAGGCCTGGTATAAGACACTTTCTAAAACCCTTTATATGGAGACCCTGATCAAACGCCACAGTGCAATTATGGATCAATATGACCCGGATGAGAAGATCGGACTCATTGTAGATGAATGGGGAACCTGGTTCAATGCCATGCCGGGAACAAACCCAGGATTCCTCTATCAGCAGAACACCATGCGGGACGCTCTGGTAGCCGGTATTAATCTGAATATTTTCAACAAATATTCCAAACGTGTCCGTATGGCAAATATCGCCCAGTTAGTAAATGTACTGCAGTCTGTGATTTTAACCGAAGGACCACGTATGGTAAAGACACCTACCTACCATGTGTTCCATATGTATCAGTGCCATCAGGATGCAGTGCTTCTGGAAAGCCATATAGATACGGACCAGATCGGACTGGAAGAAGAGTTCCTGGTACCAAATCTTACAGAATCGGTATCGGAAGATAAGAATGGCAAGATGCATCTTACCATAACCAACTTATCCATAGAAGAAGCTTATCCGATTGATACCACAATCGCAGAGCGCAGCGTGGAAAAGGCAGTGGGCAAAATTCTGGTAAATGAGATGCATGCTATGAATACGTTTGATGAGCCGGAAACAGTTAAGGTTCAGAACTTTGATGATATTCAGATTACCGGTCAGGGCATATCTTTTGTAATCCCGCCGTGCAGCGTAGTTCATATTGAGGTGGAATAAATGAATCAAAGCCAGAGAGTATGTAAAAAATGCCTCTTGAAAGAAATGCCGGAGAGCGTTTATTATCAAAATCTCTATGATTACATCAGCCGGCTGGATGAAGATGTTAAAACAGAAGAAAATAAGTATCGGGAACGCCTTGATAAATGTAAAGCGTGTGACAGCCTGATAAATGGAATGTGCAGGATATGCGGATGTTTTGTGGAAATGAGAGCAGTCATTGAAAAAAATGGCTGCCCCCACACAACTCCAGAATGGTGAATAGGAGAAAAGGAGTAGGAAATGACTGGTAAAAAGTATGCAAAAATGGTAATAGACAAAGATTTTAAGATATCTAAGATTGATAAGCGGATTTATGGATCTTTTATAGAACACCTGGGGCGTGCCGTATATGAAGGAATATATCAGCCTGGTCATCCCACGGCAGATGAAAATGGCTTTCGTAAGGATGTGATGGATCTGGTAAAGGAATTACAGGTGCCCATAATACGTTATCCCGGCGGTAATTTTGTATCTAACTTTTATTGGGAAGACAGTGTGGGACCGGTGGAGCAGAGACCGAAACGTCTGGAGCTGGCATGGAGAAGTCTGGAACCCAATGAAATCGGGGTAAATGAATTTTCTAAATGGTGCAAAGAGGTAAACTCAGAAATTATGATGGCGGTAAATCTGGGAACCAGAGGTGTAGCGGATGCCTGCAGCCTGTTAGAATACTGCAATCATCCATCCGGGACGAAGTACAGCGATCTGAGAATTTCCCACGGTGTAAAACAGCCTCATGGAATCAAAACCTGGTGCCTTGGTAATGAAATGGATGGCCCGTGGCAGGTAGGATCGAAAACCCCGGTTGAATACGGGCGGATTGCGTCGGAAACGGCAAAGGCAATGAAACTGATAGACCCTTCCATAGAACTGGTTTCCTGCGGCAGTTCCAATACCGGAATGCCAACGTTTCCCCAGTGGGAGGCAACAACCCTGGAACATACATATGATTATGTAGACTACGTTTCCCTCCATCAGTATTTTGGTAATCCGGATCATGATACAAAGAACTTCCTGGCACGTTCCGTGGAAATGGATCACTTTATTCGCACAGTCATTGCCACCTGTGATTTCGTAAAAGCGAAAAAGAGAGGCAGTAAGAATATCAACTTAAGCTTTGATGAATGGAATGTATGGTTCCACTCCAACGAATCCGATCAAGATACCATGGCAAACCATCCATGGCAGAAAGCTCCGGCGCTTCTGGAAGATGTCTATACTTTTGAGGATGCTCTTTTAGTGGGACTGATGCTTATTACCTTTTTAAAACATGCCGACAGGGTAAAAATAGCATGCCTGGCACAGCTGGTCAATGTTATCGCACCCATAATGACAGAGACAGACGGCGGTGCGTGGAAACAAACGATCTTTTATCCATACCTCCATGCTTCCATATATGGAAGGGGTACTGCATTGCAGCCGGTATTTGACAGCTCCAGGCACGATACAAAAGAATATACCGATGTAACGGATGTGGATGCAGTAGCAGTTTACAACGAGGAAGCAGAGGAGGTAACCATCTTCGCCGTAAACCGCGATTTAGAAGAAGGAATACCTATGGAATGCGATATCAGAAGCTTTCCAGGTTACCAGATACTGGAGCATATCGTGCTGGAAAGCGATGACTTAAAGGCAAGCAATGGTCCGGGAAAAGAAAGGGTGGTACCTGGACATTCTGCTAACAGCAGAGTGGAAGATGGAATTTTGAAGACGGTATTGAACAGGGCTTCTTGGAATGTGATAAGGTTGAAGAAGTGATGTGTTTTAATTAGAAAGGACGCTTTGCTGATTAAGTGTGTGTACGGAAGGCCCCCTACTCCTTCCGGTCACCATCCCTGCCCGCTAACTTGAAAAAGTAAATTCCAGTGCAGAAGTAAATTCCACACCTATTTAAAAGTTACTGATTTTCTTGGAGTTT